>Ga0335394_10001120_pt1 | contig 29770 bp, 28 predicted proteins | sample MAT03_FD_205741 | JGI IMG/M metagenome (GOLD analysis project Ga0335394, IMG submission 205741) | Freshwater microbial communities from Lake Fryxell liftoff mats and glacier meltwater in Antarctica - MAT-03 (spades assembly) (version 2) ...
ATTTTTTCTGGAGAAGCAACCACTTTGTATTCCTCAATTTGAATGTTTTTGACTTAACCCGCAATACCGCCAGGGGTTTAAACCCCTGGCTAATAGCGAAAGTCCTCTGAAGAGGACTGATGAGTTCTTTTTTTTAGTCCTCGACCGAGGACTTCAGCTTTGAGGCAGGGGTTTGAACCCCTGCCGGACTGCCGGACAGCAGGCGTTAAGTTTTATGTTTTCTTAAGACTCCCTCACCTTGCCTCAGATTCCAGCAGTTTGGAGGATTCCCAGCGCTTAATTTGGGGGGATACTCTGCTAACTTGACTCTATTATAAGTTTAACACCCTATCCCCCCGGATGGTATATGATATAGTAGACATATGATAAAGTTATGTTGCGAACTATATTAACTTTCTTGACGCACTATGAGACTGGTAATTTGCCCCGGAATTCACGACCCAAAACTAACCGACTGTTTCCTAGCAGGACTTTCGGGGATTTGGGGAGACGAATTTCCTCGGCAAAATCCGCAAATAGTCGATCGCCTCAAGGTTTTTCCCGCTCATAAATATCCGCCTTTTTCAGCCCTTGACATATTGCAGTTTTTGTGCAGCCAAGACTTGGCAGGAGAAAATCTAGTATTTGTCAGCTTTTCGGCAGGAGTCGCCGGGGCGATCGGGGCGGCTTGGATGTGGCAGCAAATCGGCGGCCAAGTCGGGGCATTTTTCGCCCTAGACGGCTGGGGAGTACCCCTGGGGGGCACTTTTCCCATCCACCGCATCAGCCACGATAGCTTCACGCACTGGAGTTCAGCCATTCTCGGCAGCGGTGGAGACAGCTTTTATGCAGATCCAGCGTTAGCACATTTGGATTTATGGCGATCGCCCCAAACGGCAACAGGCTGGCACATCAGCCCAACCTGCGCGGGTATTGAGAGCACAAAACCCACAACCGCAGCAAAATTTTTAGTCCACCTATTGAAACAGTACGGAGTCCAATCAGTTGTTTAATTTAGATTTAGTATCATCATCGGCGATCGCACCTATTGCCACAGTTTCGGGCCTAGAAAATTCTGTCACTTCTGACAAAACCAACAGCATCAAACAGTGGCTAATATTTAGCGCCTCAGCATTCTTAGTCTCAATTCCAGTCTTCGTGCAAGCACCATTAGTGCGTTTATATCCAACCATCAGCTTACTCTCAACAATTCCCTGGTTCGTCCTCAGTTTCATCCTAATTTTCCGCCCTAAAACCCAACTCTGGGGAGACTTATTATTAGGATTTGCCGGATGTTGGCTGGCTGGTTCCATCTATTGGGGCTGGTTTAGATGGGAACCTATTTTACATTTACCTATAGAATCAATTGGCTTGCCCTTTGCAATTTGGTGCTTGAACAAATCTTGGGGAAAAGTTGGCGCATATTTTTACTTAGGTTCGCTATTTGGTACTGCTATTACTGACTTATATTTTTATTTAACTGGGTTGATGCCTTACTGGCGCAAAGTCATGCACGCGGAACCGGAATTCGCGATGCCGATTTTCCAAAGTGCGATCGGGCAAATCGACACTCCTTGGGGCATAGGCTGCGCTCTACTTTTAATTGCTGTGTTACTAACCGTCGGTTTGCTGAGTTTGCGCGACGCCCAATTGCACTGGCGCGCTTTCAGCGGTGCTGTTTTGAGCACGCTTTTGGTGGATGGTTTGTTTTGGCTGGCTGCTTCTGCTGCTTAAGATTTATGATTAGTTTTTATATTGGTAATTTTTGACCGCAGATGTGGGCAGATTGGCGCAGATTAACGCTGATTTTTTTGATGGATGCAAGATTAAATTGCTTGGTGATTTCTGGTGGTTTCTATGTGTATGATTTTTGGTCGCAGATGTGGGCGGATTGACGCAGGTTAACGCCGAGTTTTTTGATGGATATAGTCTTGAGATTACTGACTTTTTTTAAAATAAGTCGGGAATTTGGGTATTTACTGAACAATTATGAGCTAAGATCTAAAATCTCAAATCTAAGAATCCAAATCAATATCATGTCTTTTATTTCAATTCGCGGTGTAGAACATTATTACGAGTGGATAACGGCAGATAACAGTGCTGGGCACAGCGGCAAACCAGTGATGGTATTTCTGCACGGCTGGGCGGGCTCGGCGCGCTACTGGGAAAGCACGGCACGGGCTATTGCTGATGATTTTGATTGTTTGCTTTATGATATGAGAGGTTTTGGCCGATCGCCTTTGCCAAAAGAGCCTCCTGAGTCAAGCTACGAACTCGAAACCTACGCCCGCGACTTAGCTGAATTATTAGAATCTCTGAATTTAAGCCGCGTCTTTCTCAATGCTCACTCCACAGGTGCATCAATTGCTACTTTATTTCTCAACCTTTACCCCGAAAAAGTAGAAAAAGCAATTCTCACTTGCAGCGGGATTTTTGAATACGACGAAAAATCTTTTACAACTTTTCACAAATTCGGTGGCTATGTGGTAAAATTTAGACCCTCTTGGTTGGCATCCATCCCCTTTGCCGATCGGCTATTTATGGCCCGGTTTTTGCGCCGTTCCCTGCCCACAGAGGTTAGTCTGGCGTTTCTCAAGGATTTTTTAATGGCAGACGAGCAAGCTGCTATAGGTACAATGGTGACGGCAGTCAGCAAAAGAGCCGCCGAGGAAATGCCCCAAGAATTTGCGCGGCTGAGTGTTCCCACACTGCTTGTGGCCGGAGAATTCGACCAAATTATCCCCGCCGTCATGGGAGAGCAAGCAGCCTCCCTCAGCAAAAAAGTAGAATTTGTTATAATTCCGAATACGGCTCACTTTCCGATGCTGGAGGATGCCGCAACATACTTGCAGCGAATTCGAGAATTTTTGCCAGCAGCGGCTTAGCTGAGTTATTGTTCATCTAATGTACGATCGGACAAGCAAGCTTTGAGAACGGCTTTTGCTCCGATCTTAATTTTTAATTCCTAATTTCTTAAAGCGAAAGGTGGTACTAATGAACGACCTCGACCAATACTATAAAGTGCTGGGACTGTTGCCGGGAGCTTCCAGAGAAGAAATTAGCCAAGCCTACAAGGATTTAGCGTTCATTTGGCACCCCGATCGCATCCCCAAAGACAATCCCAGACTACTACAGAAAGCTGAAGAAAAGATTAAGGAAATTAATCAAGCTCGCGAACAATTGCGATCGATTCAACCAAGAGGTCAGAATCAGAACGTTCAGCACAAACATACTCAGCACAAACACACCCAGCACCAAAACACCCAGCACAAACACACTCAGCAACAAAACACCCAGCAACAAAACGCTCAGTACAGAAACACTCAGCAACAAAATACCCAGCAACAAAATACCCAGTACAGAAATACTCAGCAACAAAATACCCAGCAACAAAATACTCAGTACAGAAACACCCAGCAACAAAATACCCAGCAACAAAATACTCAGCAACCCAATACTCAGTACCAAAACAATCAGTACCAAAACAATCAGTACCAAAACAATCAGTACCAAAACACTCAGTACAGAAATACTCAGTATCCAAACACCCAGCACCAAAACACCCAGCCACCACCGGCTAACCCAAAAGAACCCCGCTACTCTTCTGAACCCTCTTCAGGAAAATATGCTGGAAATTATGCGGGAAACTATGGGGGAAACCCTGCAGGGCCCTATTCAGAGGCGTCCCGCTACCAATCGCCGCCGCCGCCATCTCAGTCCTCTCAGTCTTACCGCCAAGCTGGGCCACAAGCTCCCGATTTGAGCGGTTCCAACTTCAAAGGAGCTTCCTTAAAAGAAAAGGATTTTTCAGGAAGAAACTTGAGCAATGCAAACCTGAGTGAAGCCGACTTAAGTGATGCTTTTCTACACAACGTCAATCTCACAGGCGCGAATTTGCACCAAGCAAACTTGTTCAGGGCCAATTTGTTAGGAGCTTGTTTGATCAATGCCAACTTGAGAGAAACCAACTTAATCGGAGCCGATTTGAGCGGTGCTGACTTGAGCGGTGCTGACTTAACAGGAGCGAAAATCGGTTACGGCGATCGAGTTATGGTCAAACTCACCCGAACTACATTAACAGGTACAATCTTACCCGATGGTACTGTTCATAGCTAAATTATTTAGTTTTTAGTCAGTCGTTGTAGACGCGGGTTTTACCCGCAATATTTGTTGCAACTCCAAATACAAAAAAATCCGCCCTTGGCGAATTTGGGATAAAAACTTATATTCTGTCCGCTAGAACAACCGCAATAAAATTGGTTCGTAGTGAGGGCATTCGTCGTCCGAATTGTATGAGGACTTGCATTCCTCGCTGCGTACCCATAATGGTTAAATTACTTGATATAGTTTCGGCTTGGATCGGAATAATAAAATCTAGTCAACAGTTAACACTCAACCATTCAGTTTTTTGACCCAAAGTCAACAGTCAACAGCGATGCCCTGAGCGAAGTCGAAGGGTCAACAGTCAACAATCATGAGGAGTGCAACCGGAATTGATATGAAATGATATTACACGATCGCGATCGCACAAACCAAGTTTTTTTACCCGGTTCTTGAACTGCAACGAGGTCTTTTCGTTGATCAAACCCCGTTTCTGTCTCCAACACGGCTAATCGAGATTCATATTACAGCAACCCCCAAAATGGTTCCTTCTTCCTTCTTCCTTCTTCCTTCTTCCTTCTGCCTTCTTCCTTCTGCCTTCTGCCTTCTGCCTTCCGTTATTAATTACTTCCGCCACGGCGATTGCGTAACTTTCGTGCAGCAGCCAGCATAGCGCCTCCCGCCATCAAACCCCCCACAGTCATCGGTTCGGGAACCGGCTCAGGTTGAACCGTCCCCACAGAACCGCCTTTAATAAATACAGCAGAATCTAACTTGCCATCGCCCACATCTTTAATGCGGATACTGAGAACATTCGTCTGATTTTGCTTGAGCAAACCCTCAAAACCTAAAACTTTAGTAAAACCGTCCAGCTTAACGATGTTAGCAGCAATACCTGTCAAACTTGGGTTGTCAATATAGTCTGGATGATCTTTAGAGCGATTATTTGGCTCTGGAACAAGATTATTAATCGTAACTGTTTTTCCGTCGCTCAATTTTGCCAAATTAGTGCCGTTCAGCAGCAGTTCAAAATCGTCATTATATTTAGAACCGCCGAACTCAGGAAACTCCTCAGAAGCAAATACATATTGAAAGAACAACTTTTCAACCGTGCTATTAGCAAAAAAACTGAGGTTTAGCTGAGTCAGATCCCCCTGTTCACCCTTAGCACCAAAGTCCGTGCTTAAATCGCTGTCCTGTGTCGTGAAGTTATCTTTCCGATTCTGACCCGGTATATGGGCGACTCTACCAGCGCTCAGAACAACACCTGATGTCAAACCGAAGGGGTCATTAGTGAAAATACCAAAAGCAGCAGAATTACCCGTAATTGAAACAGAGAAATTACTCAATCCGGCTGTGTTAGTTCCCAACAAATTATTTTTCAAAGTCTCAGTGTTATTAGTTGCCCCTACCGAAAATGCCATTGCTGGCGCTGCCAACAAACTCAGAGCAGTAGTTAATGTAGCTGTTAAAGCAGCAATTTTGTGAGTAATTATCATAATTTTTTTCTGGAAGATACAAACCTGATCCTATGCACAACTTCATTTTTACATTATATAAGTATCAATGTCTAGTGCCTTTACAATAACTTTACACATCAGTGTATATACGCTTTTTGTGGTTATTTTTTTTTGTAGTTCTTGGCAATTAGTCAGCCTATAAACCTCAGCGCAAAAATACGGATACAAAAATACAGGTACACAGACTAATAATTTCAGGACTTACGCACTGGAACCCAAAAAAAACGGGTTTTGATACCGTTTGCGATATCCAAAATGACTAATGACTAATGACTAATGACTAATGACTAATAGCTAATGACTCATGAAAGATGACCTTGCCCAAAAAACGTATACAAGCCCCCGATTCCTGTCGTAGAGAGATCAAAATTTTTGACCCTAGTTCAACATCACAGATTCATCTGTGGAGTAAATCTAAAATCGTCGATTCGCCGAAGTCTCGCCCCCCTCTAAAATCTAAAATCTCTAATCGACTGACTGTTGACTAAAACCCTCTTGCTTCTCCTTCCCCGCGCCGATCGGCAGCCCCTTCCAACCAACCGTCTGCAGTCAGGACGATCGCATTGGCATTGCCCCAGCCGTCACGTTCGAAAATCAGGTGTCCCCGTCGCCGCAACTCCCAAAGCGTCGCAGCCTCAAAACCTCCCCGTTCCACCATCAGGCGATCCGGTTGCCATTGGTGGTGAATTCTAGGTGCAGATACAGCATCGCCGACATTCATGTCGTAAACCAATACGTTCAGTACAATTTGCAACACCGTAGTAATAATCGTGCTGCCTCCGGGAGCCCCCGCAGCGAGGCGAAATTTGCCTTTTTCGGTCACGATAATCGGCGTCATGCTGGATAAAGGAGTCTTCCCCGGAGCGATCGAATTTGCCTCCCCGCCCACCAAACCAAACAAATTCGGCACTCCCGGCGCCGCTGCAAAATCATCCATCTCGTTGTTGAGCAAAATTCCCGTACCCGCGGCCACGACTCCAGCCCCAAAACCGCCATTCACCGTAAACGTTAAGCTTACTACATTGCGCTCTTTGTCAACTACCGTGAGGTGGGTAGTTTCCGGAGACTCCCACAGGAGACGGTTCAAAGTTTCAGCGTCAACAGCTTTTACCTCGCTGGAGGGTCTGGCTTTTGACATTTGGATTTGCGATCGTCTCAATTTGCCATAATTGCTGCTAGTCAGAGCTTTGACCGGTACACTCACAAAATCCGGGTCGCCCAAATACTCGGCCCGGTCAGCATAAGCAATCCTCATGCTCTCCGCCAGTAAATGTAGCGTATCTGGACTTTGCCTCCCCAACCTCTTGAGATCCGTATCTCCCAGAATATTTAAGATTTGCAACAAATGAACGCCGCCGGAAGAAGGAGGCGACATCGCGCAAATTTGGTAAGTGCGAAAGTTGCCACAAACCGGATTTCGCCAAATCGGCGTATAGTTTTTCAAATCTTCCAGAGTGATAATGCCGCCATTTTTAGCCATATCGGCGGCGATCGCCCGCGCAATGTCCCCGGTATAAAAACTCTGCGGATTTTGTGCAATCTGCCGCAAAGTCCGCGCCAAATCCCGCTGCACCAAAAGCTCACCCGGCTGGTATAAAATGCCACCGCGAGTAAAAACCTCCCGCGCCGCCCGGTTTTTTTTGATCACATCCTGTCGTCGGCGGGTAGCCGTGGTAAACCGCGAACTTACCGGAAAGCCTTTTTCAGCCAGGGCGATCGCCGGCGCCACCACCGCAGCCCAAGGCAACTTACCGTACTCGCGGTGCACCGTATAAAGTCCAGCCACAGTACCCGGAATCCCCGCCGCCAAATGCCCGTCCAGACTTGCCCTTTGGCGCACCTTGCCTTGCTTGTCGAGGTACATATCCCGCGCCGCCCGTATCGGAGCTCGTTCCCGGAAATCCAGCGCTTGCACAGTCCCCGTTTGGGCTCGCCGCAGCAGCAAAAAACCCCCGCCGCCGATACCCGCCGAAAAAGGCTCCACCACCGAAATCGCCAAAGCCGTAGCAGCCGCCGCATCCACCGCATTGCCTCCCTCTTGCAGCAGGGCCAGCCCCGCAGCGCTCGCCAGAGGGTGAGCCGAAACTGCCATCCCCTGTTTGCTGCGCTGCTGCTGCTGCAAGTTTGGCTCTAGCTGCTGCTGGCAGCCACCCAAAACCAAGACTGTTAGGCAAAAAGTATAAATTTGCACTTTGCTCAAGAACTTTGAAAACATTTTTTCTATGCTTGGGGAGTGTATATTACAATAATAATTAAATAAAGTCATTCTAAAGACAGAGATTTAATTTAAGTTTCCGATATGTATCGATTTTTACTTAAATACGGTACACTCTAAGTCCAATTATGAGCAATTTTAACTATTCAAAAAAAATCTCACTCATAGTGCTGCAAGGTGATTGGGAGCAGTGCTAATATGGATAGTTAAATAATTAAATCTTTTTTTAATAGGCTGCATCTATTTTACCAAAGAATAATCTAAAACCAAAATCTCAACCAACCTTATGAACGTAGAAAAAAAAATGAACGCAGATAAAAACGACGCATTCATCCCCGGAACAAACGCTAAAAACATCACTAACAGAGGACTCGAATCTGCGATCAAGAAAAAGTCAAACACAGAAAAAGCCACAACTGTTTCGCCTACATTTCCCGGCGCCGGCACCGCCTTAGAAGCAGCGCATGGAACAAACACAAGTTTTCATCCAGAAAAAGTCAGCATCATCATGCCGGCATTCAATGCCGAAAACACAATTGGCGAGGCGATCGCATCTGCGCTCAACGGTACTCACCGGAATCTAGAAATCTTAGTAATTGACGACGGTTCGACCGACGGCACAGAAAACACCGTCACCGACATGGCGCGGCAAGACGAGCGAATTAAGTATCACAAAAACCCGAAAAACTTAGGAGCTTACAAATCCCGGAATGTAATGCTCTCAGCAGCAACCGGACAATTTATCGCATTTTTAGACAGCGACGACACCTGGGAACCAAACAAACTAGAAGAATGTTTGAAAATGTTAAAACAGCACCCAGAAGTTAAATCAGTCGGTCACGCCCTCCGCTATCTAGACAAGCGCGGCAACAAAGTCGGCTACATCCCCACATATCCTACAACTCAAGAAGAATTGCAGGAGGTTCAAGAAAACGGTGCGCTTCCCTGGGTTTTTCCCACAGCTTTAGTAGTAGAACGAGAAGCTATCCTAGAAATCGGAGGATTTTTAGAGTGGAAAGTAGCAGCAGATACCGAGTTCATGGCCAGACTAGCTCAAAAGCACGGGATGCTAGCTACAAAAATGCCCTTAGGAAACTACCGAGTTTTGGGCAACTCTTTAACCGATAAATATTGGTTGGACAAGCGTCTAGCCATAGACTGCGTTAAAGAAAACCAACTGCGGCGGATTCGCGGTCAATCAGAGTTAACATTGACCGAATACCGAGAAATCTTTTTCCAAAACCTGCCGCCCTTGAAAAAACTCAATAAGTTAAGAGAGATTGTGGCAACTCGCTTCATGAGAAAAGCCGGAGAAAGCTGGTTAAATCGGGAGATTTTATCGACTCTGGTTTACGGAATTGCCACAACAGCGCTGAACCCTCCAGCCACAGTGCACAAAATTAAGTGGATGAAATATCAGAAAAAATTAAATCAAGAATTTAGCTAATTAGCTGTTGGCCTGCTGCACATAGCAGGCCGGACACTGCTGCTTTCTTGCAGTTGTTGAACAGTATTATAAAACATTGAGGCTTCCCTTTTTTCTTTAACGAGTTGGCTGCCGCTAACCGTTCCGGAGCAGAAAGGGAGCCTTTCTACAAAAGAATTTAAAGTAACACTGTAAAAATTGCTTCCTTGCAAAATTCCTATATAATAATTTCGATCGCCCTCGCTACAGCCCCAACGGCTCCAACAGACGGCGCTCCGGCCCAGAAACCAAGCGCAATATTGGCCGCGCTCCCCTCCTGACCAAGAATTTCTTGATGGTACAAGCCCCCGGATTTATCCGTGGAATCAATCCAAAATCTCAAATCTCAAATCCTCAAGCCCCCGCATTTATCCGTGGGGTCGCCTCTAAAATCTAAAATCTAAAATCTAAAATCGATTGACATTTGTCCCCTAGTCGATCGCACTTAGGTCTGAAGCCTGTTATATTAGCTGTACGTAGGCAATCCGGGTGCAACTTTTAAAAGGTTCCAGTCCCCCTTACCTGGTGCGGGAGCTGGAAGCCGAAAGACTTACCACCTTTTTAATTGAGCACTAAACAGGTGTCTAACTCGCGAGTTAACAGCTCAAACTGAGCCGGCGAAATCGCACTCGGTCGCAGTCGGTGGGTTTCACAGTTTTTAATTTTCAGTTGTAGCGTAACACCCTTACATTCTCAATATTTTCACGCAGGGTCATATGTGGCGAAGACCGTACTTCGGCAAACAACTACCAAACCACACCTAATGCAAGTTATGAACAGCCAAAAAGTCAGTATAATCATTCCTGCATTTAATGCCGCCGACACTCTGACCGAGACAGTTACCTCCGTACTCAATGGTACCCACAAGAATCTAGAAATTTTAATTGTTGATGACTGCTCTACTGACGCTACTGACAAAGTTGCTGCTAAGCTGGTCGAGCAAGATTCGAGAATTCAATACTTCAGAAATCCCGAAAATTACGGGGTTTCTAAGTCGAGAAATTTAATGATATATCGCGCCACAGGCGATTATGTAGCGTTTATCGATAGCGACGATACCTGGGAACCCAATAAGTTAGAAGTTTGCCTGAAAATGCTCGCAGACAATCCCGAAGTCAAAGCTGTAGCTCACGCTTTGCGGTATTTAGACAAGCACGGTAAGAAGTTGAGTTATATTCCCACCTATCCTACAACTAAAGCAGAAATGCAGGCGATTAAGGAGACAGGCGAAAGTCCTTGGGTTTTCCCGTCTTCTGTTGTAGTCGATCGCTCCATTCTTCTCAAAGAAGGCGGGTTTGCAGAAGACTGGCAGGTAGGAGAAGATACAGAGTTATTTACCAAACTTGCTCAAAAGTACGGCTTGCTAGCGGCCACCGAACCTTTGGGAAATTATCGAATTAGAGGGAACTCTCTCACAGATAAGCACTGGCTGAAGAAGCGTATAGCTTCTGATTGTGTCAAGGAAAACCAACTGCGGCGCTTGCGAGGAGAAAAAGAGTTATCACTCCTGGAGTACGAACAGTTATGTTTTAAGAATTTGCCGCTTTTGCAAAGGCTTAACAAATTTCGAGAAGTTTTGGCACTGCACTACATGAGAAAGCTGGGACAAAGTTGGTTAAATCGGGAGGTTTTGCCTACTATTGTTTACGGCATCGCTACCACAGTGCTCAATCCTAAAGCTACTGTGGACAAGTGGAAATGGATGAAAACTCACGAAAAGTTGAGTCATCAAACGGCAGAAGGTATTGGTCATTCGGCAGAATTAAACCCCCAGCGATCGTCTGAAATTGGGGGGCTGTCCTAAAGGATGTTATAGTTGTATGCGGGTTTAGTCAAGAAATTAGGTGCTGCCAATAAAGCCGAATCGAAGCCGATCGCCCAGAGACTGGTTAATACGCGATACTGGGGTTTTGAGCCGTATTTGACTGTTAATATCCTGTCGGGTCAATTACCCGCAATACCAGCTACAGCGGCTTGCAGCCGTGCGATGGGACACGATATACAAATCTTTGAAAGCCGCGATCGGATGTCAGCCTTGATTTATTCTGCCACTAGCTTCAAGCCTATACAGGACGCTAATAGCAGCGTTCCCGCACCGTGCTATTTGTCGCCAAAACAGTTACACTAAATATCATATATAAGTAAAGAGCAAAGTTTATTGAATGAAAAAATGGGTAGCAAACCCTTTTTTGAAGCAGAAAATAAAAGCAAAAATTTAGCAAAAATTCTGCTTTCTACCTTCAGAGGACGATCGCCTTTTTACTTTAAACTTGATGAAATTTATGGACTGGCAAGAAATTTCTGGCAACTGGGTATTAATTCCTTCTAAACCGATCGCGATCGTACATTTTCTCGGCGGTGCATTTGTGGCTAGCGCACCGCAACTGACCTATCGCTGGCTGTTAGAGGCTGTGGCGAATCAAGGATATGTGGTAGTAGCAACACCGTTTGTCAATACTTTAGATCACATTGCGATCGCCCGCGATGTCCTCAACAAATTTGAAAATGCCCTCGATCGCCTGCGCGCCACTAAATTGCTAAAATCTTCCTATCTCCCCATCTACGGCATGGGGCACAGCATGGGATGCAAACTGCACTTACTGATCGGTTCTGTGTTTGATGTAGAAAGGGCAGGCAATATTCTGATCTCTTTCAACAATTATGCAGCCTCCGAAGCCATTCCGATCGTCGAGCAAATTTCCCCCGTCTTTAAAGTAGAGTTTACCCCTTCCCCGCAAGACACCAATCGCCTCGTCCAAGATAGCTATCAAATCCGGCGCAATCTTTTAGTCAAATTTAACGGCGACAACATCGACCAAACCCTGCTGTTGACCAAACTGCTCAAACCGAAATTTCCCGACATGATTACAGTTCAAACCCTGACGGGGAACCATCAAACGCCATTAGGTCAAGATGTTAGCTGGCCTGTGGGTCAAATTTTTACACCCTTCGACGCGATCGGGCAGTGGGTAAAACAAGAAGTGTATCGGGAATTAAATCAATTAAAACGGACAATTTTGCTGTGGCTTAATCCTCTGTCCCGCGTTTGAGATTTGAGATTTGAAATTGTGGAAGTGCTCCCACGGATAAATCTGGGGGCTGGTGATTCAGACACATAGCATCAAGTTACAGCTAACGTCCCAGAAAGCCAGCTCCTGAGCGGGGTTGGGATGATGGACAGTATATAAAAAAGACGCTCCCCTTAGCCTATATATCAGCCTGAATTCAGTATTAATACGGTGGCATTTTAGCTAGCGGGTGAGCTTAAATTGTTAAAGGGATGTCTAAGCCAATACGGTTCACTTAATATATTTATGCCCCGGAGATCCCCCTAAATCCCCCTTAAGAAGGGGGACTTTGAGGGCATTCTTGTCCCCCCCTTTTTAAGGGGGGTTAGGGGGGATCTGTCTTAAGTGAACCGTATTGATGTCTAAGCTATGTACTGATAGCGGCGACTTTTCCGACTTTTCCGACTTTTCCGACTTTTCCGACTTTAAAGATCCGACTTTTCCGACTGACTTGAGCCTGAGTGGTGAGTTAACATGGGGGTAGGTGCATCTGAGGCTAGGTAAATTACTGCCTAAATTAATCGCAAGTTGTTTGTCCACCTAGAGTTTCAGGCTCCAGAGATGTTAAGTTGTTGTTCTGCACCAATTCCTTGCTCATGCACTCAAGATATAGATTCAGCTTTTTGGAAATTATGGCAGCAGCATCAAGATTACCTTTACCGTTGCTGTCGCAAGTGGATGGGAAATCCAACCGATGCTGAAGATGCCCTCAGTCGGGCGATGCTCAAAGCTTGGGAAAAAGTAAGAGATTGTACCGATGATATCAAAAACTTTAAGGCTTGGTTAACCAAACTGACTTATAACCTCTGCGCCGATATCCATCGAGAGCGCAACAGGGGTGCAGTAGGAGTTGACAGTTTAGACACCATTGCTATAGAAAACCAAACCGAATTAATTAGCCAAGAAGAAACACCAGTTCGCGCTGCATAGCAGCGCGAACTCGAATTATTTTTTCGCGCCGCAATAGATGAGTTGCCAGATAGATTGCGCGAGACTTTTATTCTCCATTTTGAATCCGGGCTATCTTATCCAAATATTGCCGAACAGCTTGGTATATCTTACGATAACGTCCGCAAGCGGATTTCCCAGGCGCGGGCAATTTTGCGTCGGCGGTTCAATGAAAATTTCGGGGAAGATGGGACTGACTCGGATTTGTCTAATCCTAAGTCCAGGGTTTCTCGTCAGTCTGCAAAAAGGAAAAAGTCTAAGAATATTGTTGAAAAAAAACCTGTTACAGAGGAGATTGAAGCAAGAGAAATTGTTGCCGGTGGGGAAGTTCAAGAGCCGGTTTTAGTGAATGCTCAATCTGATGGGGACATAGGAGAAAGAGAAATTGTTGCCGGTGGGGAAGTTCAAGAAGCGGCAGTGTGTGTTTTGCATCGAGGGGCGAATAATCCTTCGCCCCTAGGAATTTTGGCAAATAGTCTGGGGGAGCACAGCGAAAAAGCGATCGCGCCTAACGCCTACAGCAGAGTGCTTTCTGAGTCTGGGGAAAGCCAAAAAGCTCTTGGTGTGCAGGCAGCATTAATGCAGCCCGCACAGGCTGTTGTACCATCAGCGACTGCAATCCGCTGTATTCCCAGTTTCTCAACGCCAGAAAACCAATATTTGACCGATGTTCGATCGCCAGAAATGCGATCGCGCCAGGGTACCGGAGGCATATCGCGCCAGGGTACCGGAGGCATATCGCGCAGCCTTGCGTCTTCTGTATCGCTTTTTCCACTGTATAGGAGGATGTGGGCAGACAGTGGCGGCGGCTGGCTTTCTTCCATCTGAAAAATAGGCAGGCAGAAAATCGCTTTAAATGAGTTTTCAAAGCGGATTGCTTTCCTCGTCTTGGCAAAGCCAAAATCTATTGTGCAGGCGACATTAATGCTGCCGCGCTGCCATCCGCTATATTCCAATACGGTTCACTTAACATATTTATGCCCCGGAGATCCCCCTAAATCCCCCGAAAGCAAGGGGGACTTTGAGGGCATTCTTGTCCCCCCCTTTTTAAGGCTACGGTGTACACACAAGTCATGAGATCCCCCCTAACCCCCCTTAAAAAGGGGGGAACCGGAGTCAAAGTCCCCCTTTTTAAGGGGGATTTAGGGGGATCTCCGAGGATTTTGGTTCTACACAGAGATGTGTGTACACGGTAGCCTTTTTAAGGGGGGTTAGGGGGGATCTGTCTTAAGTAAACCGTATTGGGCTATATTCCCGCTTTCTCTATGACTGGCGCTGGGCGCGATATGGCGCTAGGCGGAATTTGGCATGAAAAAATTCGGCATCCCGTTTCGTCTATCTAAATTTTCAGGAAGAGATCGACTGCGTAGCAGGAATTGGTCAAATCCTCCCTCGAACCGCGTCATCTGCCAAAGGTTAGAGTTCTCATCTATCTAAAGACTGAATTATTCACAAATCGCCTTCGGGAAACGTCTAACTAATAGAACACAAAAAACCAACCCTGGAGTTGAAAAATTATGATTCGTCGTATTGCTTTCGTTAGTGGTCTCGTTATTCTCAATGCTTTTGGTTTCGCTACCGTAGCCCGTGCCGGTGAAGGTGGTGTGGCAGGTTCTGCGGCTTTCACTGTTGGCGCCGGTAGCCTTGTTACGGGTGTCGCTGTATCTGCTGCTGTGGGTAAAGAAAATGCTGCCGCTCATTCTTTCAACTACGATGGCAGCAATGCAAATGGTTTACAGAACTCAGCCTTTGCCATTGGTACTGCGGGTACACTGAGTCTCAACGGTCTTGGCGACCCAGCGGGCTTTAACCTCAACACAATAGAAGACAGCGCTCGCACTATCGCGCAAGCCAATACCTTCACAGCAGGATACACCATCCAACTGGGTACTACTAGCGGCGCTGTTTTGGGTACGACGAAGCCCTAGAACTGTTGAGAGTTGTTAGCTAGCAAGCTGACCCAAGAATTCAATCAATTTTTTCCCCTCTCAAAGATGATATGAGGATCTTAGCTGGTCTCCCCACAGGAAGTCAGGAAAGATCCTCATTAAGAGAGGTTTTTTTATCCGCAATACCTTCTGATGAATAACAAGGAGATTCCCCAGATGAAACCCATGCTAAATACTTCAAAAACTATCAATCCAGCCACCACAATAGTTTTTATCGATGCCGGAGTAGAAAACGCCGAGGTACTCATTGAGGGGGTCATTCCCACTACTGAAGTCTTTGTCCTAGATGGGACTGCCGATGGCATTGAACAAATTAGCCAAGTTTTACAACAGCGTCGGAATATTGATGCAGTTCATATTATTTCTCACGGTTCCCCAGGTTGCTTGTATCTGGGAAATAGCCAACTGAGTTTAGATACCCTAATCCACTACGCCCCGCAACTGCAACAGTGGGATGTTGCTAACCTCCTCCTCTATGGCTGTAACGTCGCAGCAGGGGATGCGGGAGCGGAATTTATTGCTAAGTTGCACACTCTCACGGGGGCAGAAATTGCTGCTTCTAAGACTCTGACTGGGAGTGCAGCCAAGGGGGGAAACTGGGAGTTAGAAGTAAGGACAACTAAAGCAGTTGCTACCTTAGCCTTTGAAACAGCAGCACTAGAGAATTATTACGCAATTCTGGGAACTTTGACAGGAGCAGGGGCAACTTGGGATTATAGCGACGATGGTCAGCTCATCTGGGAGGCTTCACTCGGTTCCCAATCTGATTCCTATGACGGGTTCTTCCAGTTCTTTGTCAATGGACAAGCTCTTCGTCCTGGCAGTGGAACACAATCAGGGCGACTTTTACTACCGCATCACAAACACTGTCTGGATTGAATGTTACTGCTCAATATAATGCCAATCAAGTCGAGCCCACCCTGGAAGGTGTTTACTCTTTGGCAAACCCGACTGGGAATGCGATTACAGTTCCTGTTAGATGGGGGGGCAATCTTGGTTCTGATTCTTCTACCTTCATTAAAGGAACAAGCAGTGGTGATACTATCTTGAATGCTAGTGATGACTGGGTAATCACCGATGATGCAGTTGCACCTGAATTTGGCGATCCCACCCTCACCCACTACTTCATTCCTAACGCACCAGGTGTCACACGCACCAATGCTTCCTTAAGCGGTGACAACCTTTATGTTGATTACACAGTTACTATTCCTGCATTCTCTACCATCTCGTTACGGGCTACCAATGTTCTAAGCGGTGGCAACGTCAACCAAGCTCCTACCGATATCAATCTCAGCAATACTAGCATTAATGAAAACGTTGCCGCTAACAGCACTGTCGGTACCTTCACCAGCACCGACCCCGACACAGGCAATACCTTTACTTACAGTTTAGTGGCAGGCACGGGAGATACCAATAATAGTGCATTCTCCATTGTCAGCAACCAACTGCAAATCAACGCTTCCCCCAACTTTGAAGCCCAGTCCACTTACAACATCCGCCTTCGCACTACGGATCAAGGGGGACTGAGTTACGATAAGCCCTTGGTGGTCAACATTAACAATGTCAATGAAGCACCGACGGATCTAAGCCTCAGCAACACCAGCATTAATGAAAACGTTGCCGCTAACAGCACAGTCGGTACCTTCACCAGCACCGACCCCGACACAGGCAATACCTTTACTTACAGTTTAGTGGCAGGCACGGGAGATACCAATAATAGTGCATTCTCCATTGTCAGCAACCAACTGCGAATCAACGCTTCCCCCGACTTTGAAACTAAGTCCAGTTACAGTATCCGCGTTCGCACAACTGATGCTGGAGGACTGACTTACGATAAGCCCTTAGTGGTCAATATTAACGACATCGACGAGTTTGTCAACCTTACACCCAATAACGATCTTTTCCAGGGTACAGGTACTGCCAGTGCCGACCAAATCAATGGTTTACCAGGGAACGATCGCCTCTACGGTAACGCCGGAAACGATACCATCGATGGCGGCGACGGCGACGATGTTATCTACGGTGGCAATGATAACGATTTGTTGCGCGGGGGTAATGGCAGCGATCGCCTTTACGGTGATGCGGGTAACGACGAACTCCTCGGCAATGCGGGTAATGACATCCTCTATGGGGGTGATGGTGACGATATCCTCAATGGCGGTGCAGGAAGCGATCAGCTTTATGGTAATGCAGGGATCGATACCTTTGTTCTGGCACCAGGAATGGGTCTGGATTCCATCTACAATTTCCAAGATGGCGTAGACATAATCCGATTAGATGGAGGTTTAACTTTCGGCGATTTACAGATTGCCAAAAGTGGCACTTCCACCTTAATAAAAATTGCATCAACCGGAGTCACCCTCGCTTCTTTAGTTAACACGAATTCCGCCTTAATTGGGGCGGCTGATTTTAGCGCGATCGCGCCTGTCACATAGTCTCAATTCTGAAATTATCAGGTGCGTTAACTTCCGTTAGCGCACCCTTGATTTTAATTTTATAATGATTAAAACTGCCAAATATTCATGCCGATCAATATTTTTATTGCATCTATAGCGAGCCTAAATCATTTGTGTAATTATTGTAGGAGAAAACCCACCCTGGCATTGGTGTCAACTTAAGCCTGAAAGCCTTGATAAATCTCGTTTTTACCTGAGTCCAGAACCCCCTCGCATCCCCATTAAAAAGGGGGACTTTGAGTAGACTCCTGTCCCCCCCCTTCTTAAGGGGGGCTAGGGGGGATCTGGATTTAAGAGTCAAACAGAAGTCTGTGACTGGGTTTGAATTTAAGTTGACACCAATGCCCCCCTAGTTGCCCCGATCCGTGGGGGTTTGCACGGGGCACTACCCTACATATTTGTATCAATGATTTAGACCCGCTATAGCAATCCTAAATCATTTGTGAATTTCTTACTCCCTCCCCTTGATAAGGGGAGGGTTGGGGTGGGGTAAAAAGTTTACGACTCCTGCAAGGATTGCTATATAATATTAAATCCAGAGATTTAATTGTTATTTAATCATCAGGATCTCAGGGTTGAATCACTGTATTAAGTGATATATTTAATCCCTAATTGCCGCGCTTCTAATGATAATTAACTTCCTAAAAAATATCGCTAATCCTACTGCGCTCCTATCAACAGCATACAATAGTAGTATTCTCGTCGGTTTAACTCTCCTTAGCATCGCTTACTCAACCCCAGCCTTAGCAGAAACTCGCTCCGATTTACTCGACACATCCAATCAACTGGATTCCTCTGCTGTGAGTGTTTCCGACCTTCCACAAGCCACCCCTTTATCAGAAACATCTAACAGGTCTACTGATGCTACAAATCAGGAACCCTCATCCCCAAATTTAGCCTCGGAACCTGAACCCACAGAACCCCAATCAACTAATAATCCTAACGGATTGCCCCAACCTTCTGCGCCATCTACTGACCCCGATTACATTCTTCCACCTCGCATCCCTCCAAGTGTTTCCCACCTTCCAGAAGCCACCTCTTTATCAGAAACAACCAACAGGTCTACTGATGCTACAAACCAGCAACCCTCATCCCCAAATTTAGCCCTGAACCTGAACCCACAAAACCCCAATCAACTAATAATCCTAACGGATTGCCCCAACCTTCTGCGCCATCTACTGACCCCGATTACATTATTCCACCTCGAAGCGTTCCAAGTGTTTCCGACCTTCCAGAAGCCAGCCCTTTATCAGAAACACCAAACTGGTCTACTTATGCTACTGACCTAAAACCCTCATCCCCAAATTTAGCCTCGGAACCTGAACCCACAAAACCCCCATCAACTAATAATCCTAACGGATTGCCCCAACCTTCTGCGCCATCTACTGACCCCGATTACATTATTCCACCTCGCATCGCTCCAGACGAAAAAATTAGCCCATTCACGACCAATTTACCTCTCAATGACATTCCCATCAGCCATCTAACTGAATGGGAGTTTAGTGGTTTCAGGACTTTTGCTAACACCACAGACAGCGATATTTTTTTTAATGGCACTCTCAGACTTAACAGTCGAGTTATTGAAAGCTTAAGCCGAAATAATATTTATAGAGTAGACCAAAAAGGCACTTATTTGCAACTGCGGACTGTTCCCCTAGAACGAACAATTACAACCACAACTACCGCACCCCAAACCATGACGGGGTTAGAAATTCAAATGAGTTTAACGGCGGCTTGTATTTTTCCCAACACTCCCAGTGACCAACAATGTACTTATACCCCAGGTTTAGTTGTCGATCGCAATAGTATAGATCCAGAGTTTTTCGTACCTACCCGCGTCTTTCAAACGTCTCAGGTTGGGGAGGTTGTCAAACCGGAAACCTTGGCTTTTATGCAGCTTCCAGGCTTTCAAGGCGGAACCAGCAGTCAACCCATAGGCGTCGATTTTTATTTTCCCAATTCGGGTGCTTATCCGGGAAACAGCCAATCCCAAAAAACAAAAATTGAGAGAAAAGAAGAAGTTGACTATACGATTGCAGGTACTGTTTCCCGAGTTCGTCAAGTTGTTAAAGCCAATGATCGAGAAGCCGTTTTAGGACGGACGATTCGAGGATTTACTCTCTTTGTTGATGATGAAAATCGCTGGCTAAATACGGCTATTCAAGCGGGGGCGCAATTTTTACCAGATGTCATTCCTGACCTAGAAGGCAGTAAAAATCCCGTTAATACTAATATCAACCGCAACTTATTTTTAGCAGCTAATAATACTCGTTTACCCAGCAGTAGTTTTACGATATATTCCGCCGGAATCGGACGCGCAGAAAGTTTAACGCCTAATGTCACCAGCTTAAATCAAGTTCCTAAAGCGAATTATAACAGCCTTTGGCTCGGTCTTTCTCCCGTGATCGATCGCGCTTTTGAAGATGGTCGAATCTTTTACGATCCAACAGGGCCACAAGTCACCCTTGTCGGTGCTGGTGCAGAAGGTGGAGCAAATACCAATGTACAGTTATTCTCTGCGGTTAACCAAAATCAGTATTCTACTGCCAATTTGCAGAATTTTTATGCCCAAGTTTACTTAGTTTTTTACAGCAAGATGTCAACTTTGTTAGAGAAAGTATTTATCGGGAAAAAACCTCTTACTATCCTCATCTCAGCTTTACCGGAAACTGGACGGGAGGTGAAGATATCCTGCGATACTATACGGGTGTGATTGCTTCAGAAAAGCCCAAACTATACGTCGGTGCTGATTACACGAGAAACACGCTAAACAATTGGAGTTTTCGCGGCGGTGCGATTGGTTATCTCAACCCCGATCGCGATTATTACAGCCAAATTTGGGGGAGTGTAGCTAAAACATTTCGCTTCAGTAGGCGGGCAAATTTAACCTTATCAACTGGCTTGAATTATGCTGTCGATCGAGAAACAAGAATTGGTGATGTACTTAGTATTTCACCGGCTAGTGAAGTAGCTCTTAGCGCTCGCCTGAATTGGGGAATTGTTTCTCTGGGTTTGACCAACTATTTTGGTGATATCCTACCCAATTCCTACGACAATCGCTTACTCGCTGAGTTAACCATCCGTCCTCTAAGCACTCTCACTCTGTCTGGTTATATCGCCCCCATCGATAAAAACTCCACTCGATCGCTCTACGGTGCTAGTGTAAGTTGGCAACTGGAAAATAAGTATAACAGTCCCACCCTATCCCTCAATTGGCAAAATAAGCAATATGATTATGGTGATGATGTTTTTGGGAATCGTTTATTATTGAATGATAATATTTTTACGATCCTTTTTCGCATTGGTTCTCCAGCTAATCCGCTCTCTCGTTAATGTTACCCAGATGAGAAGCAAACTAATCTGCTCAAATAAAAAATCAGACTTCTGCCTCATCCCCGCCTGTGAACCGTTTGAGAAAATCTAAGCCAATAGGGACTGATACGCAGCTTAACAGTCACGCACGGTTCTTAAGGAAGTGTTGAGGGTAGCCCTCAACCCTTACCCGCTAAAAATATTAGTGTTATTTTCGATCGTCGATACAGGGCGAATAATTTTTGACGATCGACAAACAGTTCCGTCCATCAGCCGTTCTCTCGTAACTCATACTGTCTGCGATGTCTTTGATCAATTTTAGGCCCCGCCCGCCCGGAGAGTGAATATCGACTTTTTCCGAAATATCTTTGATTTTTTTCTCTAAATCAAACGGATCGCCCGAGTCCCAAATTTTAATCTCTAAAGATTCAGCGAACACCGCCACCTGAATGTCAACACGCAAATCCGCTGGTTTGCCCTTGTGGGCGTGACGCACCGCATTCGTAAAGCCCTCAGCCAAAGCCAACTGACACCGTATCCACACACTTGTAGGAATTCGCGACTCGTACAATTGTGCAAACCACGACAAAACCCAGCTTAATCCATTCAGACCTGTATTGACTTGAAGATCCGCTTTTTTTAGCATCGGCAACTTTTCGGAACCCTTTAATTCAATCACGCTCACCACAGAAGTTCTTCATCGGCCGGTGGGCAAAATACAACCAGAAAAAATACCCTGAGACAAAATACAACGGCGGCAAAATTGAATGGTAGTTTGAGGATACTAGCTTTGGTGGGCCGTCGATCAATGTCTAATCCACTAATCGGTGAGTCACTATACCATAAATAGCACTTCCATGTCAACCAGCGCCTGTGGCAAATAAAAATCTATAAAAATTTATATTCTGAGTATAAACTGAGTGAAGTTCGATCGCGCCAAATTTCTATCAAATTTTAACGTAAATTGAACTCAACGACCCGCTCTCAAAAGCAATTACCTCGAAAGCGATGCCAATAAACTATACTCAATCTCAGACAAGGGCGCTGACAGGATATATTTTAAATGACCCCCAGACCTTGAAAAACTTGTAGTACCTAAGTGCCCATGTTTCAAATTCTGGTTATTGACGATGATACGGCTGTTCAAGAACTGCTGAGAAGAACCCTGAAAAAACAGGGTTACGAAGTAACAGTAGCAAGCAATGGCGAAGACGGTGTAGCCCAGGCGCAAAAATTGCGTCCGGCCCTGATAATTTGCGATTGGATCATGCCGCGCTTGACCGGCATTGATGTTTGCCGTCGAGTTAAGGCAGATCCCGATCTGTCAACTACACAATTCTTTTTGTTGACTTCTTTGGGTTCGATCGCCGATCGAGTCAAAGGGCTCGACGCGGGTGCCGACGATTTTATCTCAAAGCCGATCGAACTCAACGAATTACAGGCGAGAGTACGCGCCGGATTGAGGCTGCACCAACTCAGCCGAGATTTAAAAATAGCCAAGCAAAATCTGGAAGCAGAATTAGCCGAGGCGGCCGAGTACGTGCAATCGCTGCTGCCAGATCCGATGACGGAACCTTTCAGCATTGAGGCAAAATTCATTCCCTCCCGGCAGTTGGGGGGAGATTGCTTCGACTACAACTGGCTAGATGCCGATTATTTGGCGATTTACTTGCTCGACGTAGCCGGTCACGGTTTGCGGGCGGCCCTGCCTTCGGTGGCCGTGCTAAATTTGCTGCGATCGCGCACACTCCCCAACATTGACTACTACAAACCTAGCGACGTTTTGCGGGCCCTCAACACCACCTTCCAGATGAGCTACCAAAATGACAAATATTTCACCATCTGGTATGGCGTTTACAACCGCATTACTCGCCAGCTAACTTACGCCAGCGCCGGCCATCCACCGGCCGTGTTGATTTCCCAGTCCCCTGCGAGCACGGCTAAAATCCAGCGATTAAAAACCCCCGGAATGCCGGTCGGGATGTTCCCCGACGCCCCCTATGTCGATAATTGCTGCGATGTCGAGGATTTGAGCACTCTCTACATCTTTAGCGACGGGGTATACGAGATCCACCAACCTGACGGCAATATCTGGGGGCTTGACCCTTTCATCGACCTGTTAGCAGCTTACAACGGTGCAAGTGCCGACCAGTTAGAGCTGGTTTTGAACTACATTCAAAAGTTGAACGCTAAAGCAGTTTTTGATGATGATTGGTCTTTACTCAAGGTAAACTTTGGCTAGCTGACTTCTTGCATTGCATCTGCGACAAAATAGCAAGAAGGCAGCAGCCCAAAGATTTAGTTAGTTGAGAGAATTTTGCTATTAAAAGCATCGCGGGTCGGAAATATCTCGAAAACTCGATCCATGCTGGTGAGTTCAAATAAGATGCGGATTTGCTCGTTGATAGAACAGACAACTAATTGACTCCCAGCGGCCCGGACTGTTTTGAGCGCCAAGACTAAAGCGCCCAAACCAGAACTATCCATAAATGTCACATCAGTGAAGTCTATCAATACCACATCGGCTCCCGCTTCCACTAGGTCGCTAATCTCTTGGCGGAATTGACTTGCCTTGGTGCCGTCTAAAATGCCAGAGGGCTGAATAATTTTAACTACAGGACTCATATTTTGCGGTGGGAATGTCAGAATTTCTAGCCAGACTAGGCTAGTATAGCTGCGAGATGGACTCCGATCCAAATAAGAGAAAGGGAAAGTCCCAGAGCGGGAGAATATTTTTGAGTGCAAGAGATGGTGATCGTCGCGGATCGGAACGCTGATCAGACTCGCAGCGCTTCGCCGGGAGTGAATGTTGAGAGGGGGAGAATCTTTGTTCTGCCGAATACCTTCTGCTATTAATCAAACTGGGCTAACTTTGGCGCGGTAGAGGAGTTTGTCGCCTTGTGTGTAGCCTGTGTAGCGGACTTTGACGGGTTCTCCGGGCTGGGCTGTTCCTTCGAGGAGTTGGTGTTGTTGCCCGTTGTAGGGAATCTCGGCTCCGACTGGGGCGATCGACTCTATGCCCCAATGCTGCAATAACTGCTCGACGGGGCGCAGCAACGGCAGCAGTTTCTGGGCTGGCAAATGGTGATTTTCCTGAGCTTTGCTGGCAGCCGTCGGCCACTGCAACATCCAAGATTCTAAAATTTGCACGCTGGCAAGTTGGAATTCCTGCATCAAAGACGATCGCTGTTGTGCGATCGAAGCTTGGAGGCGCTGATATTCTTGTTCTAGGGCTGTCGGTGCGGGCGGTTCTAACTCTACATAGTCTGGGGTCAAGGTTGCGAGCAGTTCGGTTAAGGAAATTTGCAAAGCTTGACTAATTTTGAGCAGGATGTCGGCTCTGGTTTTCAAAGCTAAGCCGCGCCGCAGACGGCTGAGCTGAAGTTCGGGAACTCCTGCTTTTTGGCTGAGTTCTCGATCGCTCGAAATCCCGGCTTGTTGCATCAGGCGTTGCAGTTGAAGAGAATAATCGGGAATATTAGCGGTCACTAAAAATTCATCCAAATTAATAAATGGACATATTCTCGATCGTAAACTGTCGGGAGCCTTAAGGAAATACATCTTTGGGGCGGGCTTTTCGGCCCGCCCCATCAGAGTTTTTGTGGCACAGGCATCTTGCCTGTGGCCGACTAGGAGCAACGCCCCACAAGAGAAGTAGCTATTTTACGGCAACTTGTTCGCGGGCGGCTGCGGTTGCAGTTGTGGCAGAACCTTGCAAATGCGCTTCTAGGAACCACAAACGCTTGTCAATTGTCCGCGAAATTTCCGTGTACAAGTCGGCGGTATCAGCGTCACCGAATTCCGCTGCTTTGTTGATCGCCACTCGCAGGTGTTTGGCATAGGGTGCGTAGCGATCGGCCAAAGCAGTGACGTATTCCTTGCCGTCTAGGATGTCGAAAGGAAATTCTGGCAGGATCGAATCGGCGGCGGCTGTGCGGGCTGTTCCTACAGCTAAAGCACCCAAAGCTGTGATCCGTTCGGCAACCGTATCGACGTATTCTTCTAGTTCTCCCGCCATTTCGTCAAATAACAAGTGCAACTGGTAGAAGTCCATGCCTTTGACATTCCAGTGAGCTTGCTTGACTTGAGTTTTTAAGTCTAGAGTGGTGGCTAGCGTGGCGTTGAGCAGCCCGACTATTTGAGTGCGGGTGGCGACTGACATATCGATGCGCGTCGGGTACAGATGTTGTTTGTGGTTGTTGGGAGTCATATGTTTGTACCTTGTGAGTGGTGATTGTCGATCGAACATCTGAGATAGGTTTGACAGGTTTGGGCGATCGAATATTTGCCTGTCGTGAATTGCTCAGGCTAAGTGCATCTGCAACACAGCACGGGGAGCTCGGCGGATTTTGCAGCGGATAGTCTCTAAACCGAGGCGCTGGCAAGCTTCGTACCGGTGGCAGCCGGAAAACCCGTAATACTGGCCATCTACTTCTAGCACGTCGATCGGTTCGTTTAAACCTACCTCGCGGATGGATTCCATGAGGGCGGCTACTTTAGTTTGGTCGTTGACTCGCGGCAAGGGGCGGCGAATCTGGTTGAGGGGTATTGCTTCTATCCTCATGGCGGCTCTCTTTTTTGCTTCTTGTTAAATCATACTCGTAATGACTTCGACTTGGTACGCAAAATGAGGATTGAGGCAAAAATAACGTTTGGACATGATTACTCGGTAAAATAGAGACAAACCAAGCAACTTGCAGGCAACCCCTGATGAACTCAACGACTGGCTTGTTAACTCGCATTACCCAAACCCCCGGTCAGTGTGGTGGTCGTCCCTGCATTCGAGGAATGCGAATTCGAGTCACGGACAATTGATAATTCGCTATATTAGGGCTGCTAGGTGATATTAAGGGCTTAGCTGCGATCGACAAATGTGCGATCGCTTATCCATAAAAATAATTTACTACATAGCAAATAAATTCGCTGCGAGCTAATGCCATGATGAAAACTTCCCAACCAGATATTATTGTGACCAGCCCAGATGGAGAATATCTGATAATCGTTGAGGTAAAGCTCAAAGACATCAGTATCAGTGTTAAAAACGCTATTGAACAGCTTAAACACACTATGGCATCTATTGGTTGTTCAGTTGGACTTGTCGTAGCGGGCGATCGTGTGATTTTCCTCCGCGACTCCTTGGAGAAGTACAATGGTGAGTCAATTTATGTAGTTGGTGAAGCGAAACTTCCCCATTATTTGCTGCCATCGGCAGATGAGCAATGGAAAGGAAACCCTGCTATTGAGTTTGAATCGCAAGTTCAGCGATGGCTTGAGAAACTAAAGCTGACTGCTAGTATGGAGAACTTCCCAAGTGACTTAAGAAATCTACTTAGTGAATCAATAATGAGTCTTCTGCAAATTGGCGAAGTGAGAGCTGGTGGCCCTAGATGGAGCAAGGTTGCAAGGTGAAGCCCAAGGCAGTTTTAGTTGAGACAAATTGGGTAGTGGATGTTATTGCTCCAGCATACTTACAAAGTCCACAGGCTATTCAGTTGCTTGAACGTGCTCAGGCTGGTGAGTTTAAGCTATATGTGCCTGCAATATGCCTTGCAGAAGCACGAGAAACTGTACCTCGACGATTTTCCCCACGTTCTCGCTCTGATGATTTACGCAAATTTATTAAATGGGCAAGAGATGAAGGGCGAGTGACTCCTGATGAGGCTGATGCAGCATATCAGGTATTTGCTCAATTTGATGGATTAGTCGCAAATGAACTGACGAAAGTGAAAGTTTCAGAACGATTGGATGAATTAGCGAAACATCCTAGTCTCAACGTCTTTCCGCTGTCAGAACCTATGCTGGAGCGCCAAGTATCTATTGGTGCAATGGATATATCCCTTAAGCCATTTGATTTAGCAGTTTTAGCCGCTGTGATAGTTAAATCTGAAGAATTACAGCAAGAGGGGTACGATTGGGTTGGTTTCTGTGAGCTAGACTCCGATCTTCAACCGTGGGACAAATCTGGTGCCCGTAAACGTATTCTTTATGATCTCTACGATGATGTCCGAATATTGGTGTACGCTGACTTCCTACTAGAAGATGTAAGTGAGCTTCCTGAGAGTTGGACTACTTAAACTTAGCAATTAGCACTTAACTATTATTGCGATATTGCCCATCTGCAAGTTGAGTTAGTCGTGAATAATATTGAGCAAGCCGTGGAAGAACTACGTCAGATTGGATCGATAGACTGAATTTGCCTGCTGATAATTAATGACAGAGCTTGACGAGTCATCTCTATTGGCATAAACGGTGACTCTGACCAGTATTTAATGACTTGCTCCGGCAATGCTGTAATGTGAACAAAACCTACCTTCATATCGGAATTGTGAATCTCCCTCCAATGCAGAAAGTGATAAAAAGCTTGATTGCACAGATGAGTTCCACCATCATTTGAAATCTTGAAATCCTAGTTGGAATGTTATGGCTTTCTAACAGGGAAAACAGACCTTCTCGATCTGCTAGAGAACTCCAATAGGCAACAGGAGCATTGGGGACAATTGGCTCTCCCTTGGGTGCGTTGCCGGCTCTATCCAAAGTTACGAAGTATCTTAAATTCTTTGCCATTCGCTCTATAGCTATTTTGTTGTAACCCCGCGCCTGACCGATTCCAATACAAATATCTGGTGAAAGCGCTTTGAGAGTTTCATTGACTGCATTCCCCAGGATGTTGGTATTAGCAGGCATAATCTTGAAGTCAATGTAATCAATGTACTGACTAAGCTCTGGAGTGGGACGATCGCGTAACGACACCACAACTAACTCTGACGCATTTAAGCCATCATCATTTGGCTCAAAGCCAGTTATTAAAACTCTCATCTCAAAGTATCTCTTGACTGATAACTTTAAGGTAACTCAACGCCATTGACCGCTGAGACAGAATCCTATCCATTCAATCCCGCAATAATATTGACACTCATAGCCAAAATAGCGGTGTTAAAAAAGAACGACAGCACGCTGTGAAAAAGCACGAGATACCTCGTCGAACGAGAAGTTATCTGCACGTCTGCAACGCCGGCAAGTCATCCCAATCCCAAAGGAGAAATATAAAAAATCTTTGTAGTCTGGTTCCTCGTCGCCCGGAAAATCCAAACCCCCCGCCTGCGAGTAGCTGCCGTGCTGCTTGCTGCGGTTTCGGTAATAGCTGCGGGCATAGTGCATCGTGAAGAGAGTGTGATTCAATAAGAAACTGTGTTATACTGATTTTATGTTTACACCTATCAAATGATGGGTGTAAATCAGATATGTATTTCTAGCTAAATCTAGAAAGTATCTAGAATCTACAGAACCTTGACAAAGCAATAGTTACAGGAACCTACCCATGAAATCTCAATCCAACAAGGTACAGTCTGCTTGTGATGTAAAAATCTACTCTGATAAAGGTAGCTTAGCGCTACGGTTCCCATTGCGACATAGTGCTCTGTGGGAGCTATTAGACGGTAAATCTCTCAAAGGTAAACCTAAATGCTTAGGGATAGGCAAATATGGCTTCTCAGCAGATGAACCTGATGACTGGAAACGTGCCACTACCATAGCTAGTCAGATTGAGGCTGATTTAGACCATCCAGAATGGGATAAGCTATTTGACCGCACCTTAGCTAAATATGGATTAGGTGGTGGTAAATACGCTAAACTAGCGGACATCATCCAGCTACCCGGTACGGTTCAAAGCTTGCCAGAGATAACAGTCGGTGCTATGTGGGAAGAGTATCTGTTGTGGAAGAAACCACAGTTACAGCCAACTACATTTTCGATTGCATTCCTTAGAACGTACACAAATATCATTAAAGGTCTTATCTGGCATAAAGCTAGTCGCACTTTTAGCCAGCAAACCTCTATCTGGGATAAGGCTATAACATCAACTACAGTTCTAACTGATGTTATATTATCCCATCCGGCAACCGGGATAAATAAGCGTAGAACATTGAATGCTTTGTCTGAGGCCTTTACCCGGTTACAGTCACAAGGTAAAACTAAGTTAACGGTTAACCCGTTTGTAATCATTGCTGGTGTTGCTGAAAACAAAACCGATATGTACAAATCAACGGTTAACGCCGATGGTTTTATTGACTTGCGATGGTGGGATAAAAATGATACCGAGGCTAACTCAGAGGAAAATGACCGCCGTGCATTTACTAAAGTTGACAGAGATACCATCATCAAAGTATTTTATACTCACAAGCGCGAAAGCGCACGACAGTTAGCACCTTTAGTCGAGTTCAGATTTTTGACAGGTTGTCGTAATGGTGAAGCTTTTGCGCTTGAATGGAAAGATGTATTTTTAGGACGTAACGGGGAATATTTGCGATTTAGCAAGTCCTATAATGGAACATTGAAAAATAATCAAGTTACCAAAACTGGTGAGATTCGATTATTCAAAATGTATCCCAAACTTAACGACTTGCTGCTACGGATTAAACCCGTTGATGCTAAGCCAAACGATCTAGTATTTACCAAGTTAAACGGCAAACACTGGGATACAGGATCGGTGTCTCAAATCTGGTCTTACAGCAAAAAATCAGAGAAGCAAGAAATTTACTCCTATCCCGGCGTAGTAACTCAACTAGCTAATGATGGTTTAATTGACGGCTACCTACCGTTTTATAACTGTCGCCATACTTTCATTAGTCTTATGGCACACGCTGGTACTGACTTACTACTGCTAGCAACAGCTTGTGGTAACAGTGTAGAGGTAATTCAAAGGCATTATTTAGGGGTAAACACAGATGCACAATTTCCTGACATCTAACCCTACCCTAC
>Ga0335394_10001122_pt1 | contig 29732 bp, 32 predicted proteins | sample MAT03_FD_205741 | JGI IMG/M metagenome (GOLD analysis project Ga0335394, IMG submission 205741) | Freshwater microbial communities from Lake Fryxell liftoff mats and glacier meltwater in Antarctica - MAT-03 (spades assembly) (version 2) ...
TATACAAAATATTTTTTAATAGGGGAAATAGTTTATTCTTCATCTTTAAATTTTAGTTTAACTATTCTGTAAAAGCTCTGTTTCAAGTGCGCTAAGAAATTGTTCGCATGTGCGATATAATAAGTTTTTTGGCAATTTCTTAGGTGATTAGCAATTAAAAAATTATTGACTTCTATTTTGATTGTTAATAAATTGAGATTATTAAACTTAAACATTATTCTAAGGAAAAATATGTTTATTAACAATCGGCAATTGGTAAGCCAGACTCAAAAAAATAGTTCTCTTCTCGATGTGCATCATATAATTTCAGTTAATACTTATTCTTATCTTTCTTATTCTTATTATTTCTAATTAATTTAATAGTTTCGTTAATAGTAGGTCTATTAAAGTTAATGCATCGATCATGTTATTTTTTTTCTAGGTAAGGAGCCATATAATGGCCACAATTAATCGGTCTATAGTGCTTATAATGATACATTTAGCACAGACAATCTATGGTATGGAAGATGATAGACCAAAGTTGGACATTCTTTTGGAAAATCAAGCTTTGTATGAATTAAAGAATAGAAATATTCATTTATTTGATGGGATCTTAGGTAATAATCAATGTCATATCAATGCTTTGGTTATCGCTAAAATTTATGATGATTGGTTGACGAATAAACAGAATAACTTAGGGCCTGAAATTATGAGATATTTAAGTTTAAATCTTTTATTTAGTTGAGCTTGGTTTTCAAATATCCATAAAAGTAACTTAGCAAAACGGATTCGAAATCACCTGGGACATAGTACTAACATTAAGATCATAACCAAAAGATCTTGCTTAAAAAAACTAACTGGCACTGGCCAATAGACTTTTCTCTTAAAGTTTTTGCTGAATATGAAAAAGAAAAGCTTGAGAACGCAATGTATGAGAATTTAAGCAGAATGGTTGACGATTTTCCTGACAGTATCTTAACTCAAGAACTGAAGCTTTATTTGCAAACCCACAAAAAAAATCCTAAATTTATAAGCACTATTATTTTTATTTATGCCCAGAAAACTTAGCCTTTTTAGGACTAGATTTAGGACTATTGAATTTTGCTTATACATCTGATGGTTTAGTAATAGAAAATCCCAGATTTCTGAAAAAAAGTTTAAAAAAATTAAAAAAAGTTCAGATAAGGCATTCAAGAGCCAAAAGAGGCAGCCAAAATAAGAAAAAGATAACTAAAAAATTATTTAGAGTGCATTTAAAAAAAAACCAAAGAACTGATTTTTTGCACAAAACAACAACTATGTTAGTCAAGAACCACGATATACTAGTTGTAGAAGATTTAGCTATAAAAAATATGGTTAGAAAACGCCATTTATCAAGATCAATATCTGATGTAGCATGGGGAATATTCGTAAATCTATTGAAATACAAATGCTTTTGGAATGGAAAGCGTTTTGTACAGATAGATAGGTTTCAGCCTACAAGTAAATTACGCTCCAATGGTGAAAGTAAGCAAGATATGCCATTAAATAAGCGCATTTTTAGTTGCTGATCATGTAGCATGAGTATTGATAGAGATTTAAATGCGAGTAAAAATATATTAGCGGTCGGGATGTCCGTCTTAAAGCTTGTGGATGGAAATGACATTGGTCTCCCAGATGAAGCAAGCATCGGTGGCTTTTAAGCCGCCGAGGTTCAATGAAAAAAATAAAAGTTGGCAGATACCGATAATTTTAAGGGTAAAATTTATCAGCGAAGAGGGCGCTAATATTTTAAATTTTATGGTTAAAGATGCTGGCATTATAGATTACGAAGATGGATTAATATCTTTTAATCAGGCTATAGTTGTGATTGACGCAATTTCAGTAAGCATGCCACCATATAATAATTTTAATAAGTTTTGTGTATTAAGGGAAAGATGTCCTCATAATTTTGCACATCAAAATTGTCCAAGAAATAAATCCGCTCATTCATGTATAAATTGCAGAATAATGGGCACGAATGAATATTCAAGTGTAATTGATTTTAAATCGAGGATAAAAACAATGAAATTTGATGATATATTTTATGCGATTGGTGCTAGTTTTACCCATAATCTTCAAAATAAGCTTGCCCCAAGCTTCAAGGATTTTCCTGAAATTTGTGAAAGATATACCGAATTCCTCGAGCTTTCCCGTACGGGCATGTGTTCAGAAGATATAAGTTTCTTGTTGATCGAGCACATGTACCCCGCTTGCATTGGCGAGTTAACAAAAAAAAGATTGGTAGATAGAACTAGTGATTATATCTATAAGGCTCTTGAAAATTAATAATATCTTGAAAGATAGCTTAATGCTAAGATGAACTATGTCTAAGTTAAGCAAGCTGTAGGATAAAACTACAGCTTGCTTATGATCAGCTAAAATATTTTTTTCGCTTCATTTTGGAGTATATTAAATATTTTTTTGGCGAATGATTCGATATCGCTTACATCCACTTTTTCTTTAATCATAATAGATTTACCTGCTATTATCCCCCTAACTTCAAATTCAAGCTCTTCAACCGAGCCATAAAATTTAATACAGGTTATATTAAATGCTTTATCTAAACCTTTAGCAATTGCATTAGCAAGGTTCAATACTCCTACAGAAGACTGTTTTGCTCCTTCAAGCACGCCCTTGGCGCCGTCAAGAGCGGTTTTTCTACCAACAACTTCAGCGCTATCCACTGCAAAATTTGCAGTTTCTAATGCCGCCTTAGCCGTTCCATATGCCGTGCCTAGTCCCACAACTTCAGCACAACCTGGAAGTTGATTTTGAAAAAAACTTTTAGCATCGCCCACTACATCATTTATTTTTTCTCCAGCTTGTATTCCTTTAGAGATTATAGAGCTCCAAATATCGCAATGGCTAGGTATACAGTTTAAAAACAATAAATAAGTTATTATAATTTTTTTCATTATTTTCCTTTGAGCGCTTTAAAATCATTGGTAGTTAAAGGGACTATTTGAACTGCTTTTTGTGGGCCAAAAAAGAGGTCAGCATAGGACAGGGGTGTTTTTAGATCGTTTTCGCCTAGTTTGGGGAATAATGAAATATCTAACAAATTGAGTCCATTCATCATTGATGGTGCCAGAATATTTATATTGAACATCCTGTTAATGGTAGGAGTGATATTGGTGGGGTCAGTAATGTCAATATTATCCCCATTTATAGTGAGACCAAAAGCGAATCCTGAAACTAAGCCTTTTGATAAATGGTTATAAAAATAGCTTTGAGTTACATACTCAGCAAAACTTTGAGTGTTAAAAATAATTTTATAGCCCACAGGTTTTGGTAAATTGCGCCAAACGTAAATAGTAATAGTATCTTGAACATTATTCATCAGCACTTTTATAGGACCTAATTTTCTCCTTGTAGGAGTTAGCTCAAAAGATAGTTGTCTTCCTTTATCAATAATTAACGGATTATTTCTGTCTTTCATAAAGTTTATTAATCCCAATTCTTTTTGTAGTGTTGGGGAGATAAACATTTGTTGGTCGGCTGGCTTTACTATATCCATGATCAATGGTTTTGGTAAATTAGATACAACTGTTAGATGTGTGTTGTTAATCGTAGTCGTATACATCTCAGAGCCTAATATTGTTAGATTTCCAATGAATGCATAACTAGGATTAACATATTCAGTATTGAATTGGTGGGGTGCTTGATAAGGATATTTTTTTTCAGACCCATTACTGTGACCAGAACATTTATCTTTTGCTTCATTTAACTTGCTTTTCAACGAGTCAACCTTGGCTTGGGCAGAAGCAATGCCTGACTTCGCTTGTTTAAAGGCTGCGGTATACGTTTTTTCTGCAGACTCAACCTTGCTTTTAGCATCGTCAATATGTTCTTCTACTTCTTTTTTTGCAGCTTCTACTAGTGTTTGAATTTTATTTTTGAGTAGAGTAAGCGCATTTTGTTGAAGCTTTGCACAAATATACCAATCTTTAGGCTTAAGAAAATCTGGAGCATTTAACGTAAATACGGTATCTAATACATTAAAAATTTGAGTTTCAAAATGAGCTGTTACCCCTTTTAATGAAACATCAAGACATGCATCAGCTTTGAGTAAACCCAATTTCCCTGCGTTTAAATCAACTTCTGCGCTTATAAACATGCCAATATTTGTGGGCGGCTTAAATCTAATATTTACAATAGGTCCATTTAACTTGCTATAATCTGTCCAATCTTTTAAAACGGTAGGTGCATTTTGAGATGTTAATGCAAAAGCGCCCGTTGCATCTTTAGCTGAATGGGGATCGGTAATTGCAATAGGTTGTCCAATGGTTCCGCTATCACATGATTGTAAACAACTATCATTGACGAAGCATTTTTTGGTTCCACCTGCACCTGTTATTGTTAATGGCCCTAAATTAACAGCAGACATAAAACCAGTTGCTTCGAATCCGCTTGAACCGATATCGCATTCTAATGAAGCAAGTGAGCCAAATATATCTAATTGTATATCTACTTTAGCGCCAGCTTTCCATAATTTGTTAGCAAAAATAGTGTTACGTGGTGAAAAATAAAAAGTTGCTTTCTTTAATCCTAAATCGGGTAATTTATTAGCAAATTCATCAATATGGATGTGTAGATCATTAAAGGCGGAAACTGTTAAATTAGCTATATCTTTTAAACTTAAAGCTTCTTTTTTTCTCCCTTTTGGTTCTAAATCACCATATACCAATACGTTTGTGTTTTGACCAGAAAGTTTAACATCAATGGCGCTGGCTATTGATGTTTTCTGATCTGTAGGACCAAAATCTACCTCGCCTGCCATTCCTATTTCTGCTAATCCTAAAGTTTCAATGTTTTCAGGATTTACGCCCACAGTTAACGTTATATTGCCAAATTCCAGGGGCAGTCCAATTGCATCCAAATTAAGAAGCCCTTGCATAATACCCGTTATAGTTGCTTCGGCAGATGAATCAATAGCAAATGCAGCTTGAAAATCTAGATCATTTAATCTTTTTTTAGTACCAAGATCAATAGTGCTTAATAAAACCTTTAAGCCGCCCGATAACCCTGTTGATACGCCACTGACACCCATTGTTCCTTCTGGCGTAGGTAATAAAATTACGCTTATATTTAGTTGATCGGTTTGTACTAGGGGTTTATTGCCTAGTGCAAAAGATAGCTGTCCAGGTAAAGCAAAACCAAAGGATGATCCTCCAATGCCGGGTAATATTCCGCCACGCAAAGTAAATGGTTGGCTAATATCCATTTTTACCGGTCCCGTTAATTTGTTAAAAAAAGAGGTGATGCTGTTAAATGGTTCAATAGTTGAGTTAACCTTAGCTATTAGTGAAAAGCCTTGAGGAATTGAATCATAAACCGGATCGGTAAAACCTGAACCGATGCCAAAAATTATTTCTTTAAAATTAATATAATCTAAAAATTTTAAATCACTAAGAACGGATGCAAAGGTAAATCCTTTAGGTAAGATTAAGAGAATGCCGCCCTGATATCCAGCTAATTGTTTCGATACCCAGCTTTGTTTTTCGGTAGCATTAGCAGGTTTTTCGGGTTCTGTTTTTGCTTCATCTTTTGCCTTGAGTGCTTCGTTAATGAGCTTTTGCTTTTCTTCTGGTGTTTGGCTTGAAGATGATACATAATTTAAGCCTTTTTTGGCGATATCTATTCCTTTTTGTGGATAGGTTTTAAGTTTGTCCTGATAACCCTGTAAATTTTGTTTAAATCCTTCTTGGAACGTAGTCGAGCTTGATACGGATTTACCAACTAATATTCTTACAATAGCGGGCGTTCCGGCTATATCGGTTGTTGCACTTATTGCTCCTACGCCAGCTGAAGAATCATAATCAACTTGAAGGTCTTTAAGTTCTGCAGCGGCTAAAATATCCCTTATTTTTTTAGGTATTTTAGAAGAATAATCTTGAAACTGGGGTATGTAATCAAATTTTAATGTTTGTTTGCCTTGATTTACTGTATTTTGAATAGCAGCTAGATCATTTTGAACAGTTTCATTTTTGGAATAGCTATAATATGATGTGTTTATGATAAAAAAAATTAATACAATTTTCTGCAGCCGATTCATTCTACGACCTTTTGGTTATGAGCATAAGTACTGTTTATTTCTCTAGTTATTTCACCGATAATGTTGTCATATGTTTGGTATTCTTCTTTAATGAGTTCATCGGCTGAAATGGAAACTTCTTTCAGTATTCCTTCGATTTCTGCTTCAGTTTTTTTGAACATAAAAGCTTCATTAAGATTATTGCTCATGCTTTGATTGACTATATCAGCGATTCTTGTAATTTTGCTCGGGATGATCTTCTTTTCTTGATGTATTAAGTATCTTAAATGTTTAAGATCGCGTAATCCTAACCTATTTTTTTGGGCTAATATCTTTTGAATTGTATTTCTATGAGTGCCCTCGTACCATATTTCTTTTAATTTTTCTTTGTTATCGATTGAATTTCGAACCTGAAGCATTTCGTTGTCGATTAATTTTTTAAGATTGCTCTCCCTTGATTTGACCGTTTCTGTAGCAAATGTACACTCATTTTTTATGGCCGATAAAGTTATTATTTGCCAGCAAGCTATTAAAAGAGAAAAAACGACAACATATGATTTTTTCATGATTGCTCCACGTAAAGATGGTATAATTTTATTTGCTTGTAATCTAAGCATAAATGAGAACGGTAAAACAATAACAAGGAAGAAATTTTTTTACTCGTTACTTTATACATTTTTTGGCGATAATTTTTCTGTTATTTTATTATAAAAGTAGGTTAAGTTGTTTAAATAAACAAATCATGCAATTTGACGTTTAATAACAAGGACGGAGACTGACAGTGACCGATAAAAAAAATGTTCGTCAACAGCCAACACTTGATTCTTATCGAGAAAAAAGAAATTTCAATAAGACGCTAGAACCCCAAGATAATAATTTAGAAGAGCATGCAAACCTACTATTTGTTGTGCATAAACATTCTTCTAGAAGTTTCCATTACGACTTGCGTTTAGAATCAAATGGGGCGTTAAAGTCGTGGGCCGTACCCAAAGGATTCTCTTCAGATCCAAAACAGCGTCATCTAGCGGTGCAAACAGAAGATCATCCGCTATCCTATGCTAATTTTGCCGGCACCATTCCAGAGGGCGAATATGGGGCAGGGGCTGTTGAGATTTGGGATAAAGGGACCTACAAAAATCTTAAAGAAGGACAATCTCTTGAAGAAGGTATTGAGGCGGGCGAAATTACCGTATGGTTTGATGGCAAAAAATTAAAGGGCAATTTTGCTTTAATTCATACTAATTATGGCAAGGGCGATAAAAATTGGATAATGATAAAAATGAAAGATAATCATGACCACTTAGTTGCTCAGTGATTTTAGTTTGTCTGGTTTGATATTTGGTACCAATACACATAGATGGATGCTTTTGTTATACTAGGATAAGAATCGGTTCAAAGATTTTTCATACTATTTAGCTTAGATTCCCTTGAACTATAAACAGGTACTATTCACTGTAGTGCTCGATTGAAGTTGGTAGGTTTTGTCTTTAAATGCTTGTGTTTTGGTATCAAACTGATTTGATGATACTATTTCGTCTATTAGATGGACAATTGCTCTGACATCAGTTTCTTTAAAGCCTTTAGTCGTTATGGCAGGAGTGCCAATTCGAATGCCGCTGGTAATCCAAGGTTTAGATGGATCATAAGGAATCGTGCTTCTGCTGACAACAATTCCCGCTTTATTCAATTTTGATTCAGCTTCTTTTCCGGTAATGTTTTTTGATCGCAAATCTAAAACAAACAGATGATTATCAGTGCCACCTGATACTACTCTATACTGTAATTTTTTAAATTCATCTGCCATAGCTTGGGCATTTAAAATTACTTGATGTTGATAAGATTTAAATTCTGGCTGCATAGCCAATTTAAATGCGACTGCTTTTGCGGCTATAACATGAAGTAACGGTCCGCCTTGTGTTCCAGGCATAATAGATCTATCAATCTGTTCTTTGTACTGTGCCTTGCATGCAATAAGTCCACCACGCGGCCCACGTAATGTTTTGTGGGTGGTGCTGGTTATAAAATCAGCAAAGTTAACGGGACTTGGATGTAGATCTACTGCTATTAATCCTGCAATATGAGCAATGTCGGCCATGAGGTAGGCATTGCTTTTTTTAGCTATTTCAGCAAATTTTTCAAAATCTATAATCCTAGAATAGGCTGATGCGCCCGCTATAATAATTTTAGGTTTATGTTGCTCTGCAAGTTTTTGAATTTCGTCATAATCTAAAAGTTCTGTTTCGGGGTCTACATTATATTGAACTTTATTAAACCAAGATCCAGATATATTGGCATCATGTCCATGAGTTAAGTGGCCGCCCGATGACAAATTCATTCCCATTATGGTGTCACCAGGCTTTAACATGGAAAAAAAGACAGCAATATTAGCTTGCGAACCAGAGTGTGGTTGGACATTAACATGCTCAAATTTAAAAAGTTCTTTACATCTGTCGATTGCCAGTTGTTCAACTTGATCTACAATTTCACAACCACCATAATATCTCTTTGACGGATATCCTTCGGCGTACTTATTGGTTAACACTGAACCAGTAACTTCTCTAACAAGAGGGTGTGTATAATTTTCAGAAGCAATTAAGTTTATATTTCTATTTTGTCTGAGTTCTTCTTGTTGAATAAGTGTAATAATTTCCTGATCAATATTTAAAAATTTCACTCTATCTGACCCTGCTATTTTAGTTGAAATATTTTATAACTTTACCGGAAAAACTGTTTTTTGTCACTGCTCTTAGTATCAATTGATATATTTTTTCATAGTCGGCATCTTTGCCACGGTTAGCAGTTGCTATATCCAGAATGCTAGGATTTGGTGCGTCATCAAGTGTAGCATATTTACTTGCTTTTGGATTGGCCTTGTAGGCTAAAAGAATTTCTACGACCTCTAGCTTACCTTCTTGGCAAGCGGTCATCAAAGGAGTCGTTCCATCTGGCTTTCTTTGATCAACAAAACCTTCTTGATCCAAAATAAACCCAATTATGTTCGAGGTATTTTTCCTGTGTGAATGCGCCTTGCAAGCAGCTTCCAGGAAGCTATAGTCTCTTTGATCTTTATCTTTTATTAGGTGGGGATTGTGTATGATAATTTCTTTTAGACATGCTTGTTTTGGTGGGGATTTAGCAAGCGAGCATAATTTCTCATAGTTGAGAAAGTTGGATTTGAGGTTTTTTTGACTAGCAATTAAATAGAATATTTCGGGGTGATTATTAAAATGTTTAAGGGCAGATTTAATTGCCTCATTGCCTAGGGGGATTTTGTGGCTTAACAGAAATTGGATACCAAAGAAATGATTGTCGGGTTTGCGTTTACATAATTGATCTAAAACTAAAGAGCACTGGAGTGATCTTTGCGTAACAGGAATTTTTTTAAATATTTTTTCAGCTGCATATAAATTTTGAGCTAGTAATGCTTCAGTAAGAGCATGTAAACTGTTCACCGTTACATTAGTGTCTATCCCTTTTTCTAAAAGCCAGTTAAATACAGAATCTGCTTTTACTCTTTGTACAAATAAATAATGAAAAACATTGTATCCATACTTATCGCACTCATCTATTTTTACTCCCTTCTTCAAAAGCATGGCTAATGTTTCAATGTCTGCTTTAAGCATTATGGCCATATGAAATACGTTGTTATAAAAATTATGACAGGTGTCTGGTGTTATTTGAGAAGTGTCTACCGGAAAAGATTCAAGATTTTCATAGAGTTCTTTTTCCTGTCCGCTCAAAAAAGATCTTATGCAGGGATCTAACAGTAATTTAGTGATTTTTGTTAAATTAATCAAAGAAATTAAATTAAGGATAAAGCTGAGATGCTCATTCGGAATATCGTTTAAGCAGTGTTGGGTGAAATGATTTAAAATTACCGCAGCAGCAAATCCAAGTTGTTTTCTTATGCATATCATAAATAACGTAATGAGATCCTCTTCATCGAATTGTGTGGATCCTTTATAATATTTCTCTTGGAGACACAAGTCCATGATGAGAAGAAGTGAAGGGTTGTACAATTTGTTAGAGGCAAATTTTTTGAAAATAATATTTAATTTTTGTAATTCCCTATATTCAAAGATGGGTTCAATTAACTCAACTGTTAAATGTTTGAAATTTCCTAATTCTTTATCATCTAGCGATGCGAGTTTTTTAAGAATAGTAATTTTTAATGATGGTGGATTTGTAAGGGCAGATCTTAGATTGCCCAATTTGCTCCGCTCTTCCGGTTCTTGTTGATTCATTGAATGCATATTAATGCTAGCCATAATACACATTAATAACGATATTTTTTTAAACATATAATCCCCTAATTTGAATAATAATCATTGGTAATATATTCTAAATGTAACATAAATAAAAAAAAAGTGAATACCGGTCGCAATTTTTGCTTTTTGAGGGGTGTGGAAAAGTAAGTGTAAGTATATCATTAACAAATAGCCACAAAGTCTCTATTGTGTTATAATAAAAAAATATTTTTTGCATAGCTGTATAGATTCAATCTATTAGCTGTAAAATTAAAGTTAGTTATAAAGTTATAAAATCGTTAACGTTATAAAAGGAATAAACATGATTTTAGCAGGTGAGCTACGTAAAGGTTCGAAACTACTCTACAGAAATGAACCCTACATTGTTATTGATTATCAGCATGTTAAGCCGGGCAAGGGCGGGGCTTTTATGCGTACAAAAATGAAAAACCTTATAACTGGATTAATGCACGAAGAAACTTTCCGTTCGGAAGAAAAACTAGTATCCCCAGATTTACAGTATCGTGACATGATGTACATTTATGAACAAGATGGGCATTATGAATTTCTTGATCAAGAATCCTACGAGCAAATTCCCTTAGATAAAAAACAAGTAGAAGGTGTTATTGATTATTTAAAAGAGCAGACTACCTATACTATGCTTTTTTTTAACGAAAAACCTGTAGCTGTTACCGCGCCAATCTCCATGGAATTAAAAGTGGTTGATACTCCTCCAGGAGAAAAAGGTAATACTGCTCAAGGTGGATCAAAGACAGCCACTTTGGAGACTGGTTTAGTGTTACAAGTACCTCTATTTGTTAATATAGATGACTATATTAGAGTAGATACCCGTGAAGACAAATATATAGAACGCGTAAAAAAATAAAATTGAGTGGCTGGTTATTATGGAACAAATGGAATATAGAAATTTAGCAGCATTTGAAGAAATTTTTTCTGAAAATTTGAGCTATAAAGATAATAGGGCTTTGATATTTCATTTTCTTTATTTAGCTGATTCTTATGGTTATGATGTTGATTTGGCAGAATTGATAGAAAAATATTCCAGAGATTTTAGAATTAATCTTTCACAAGATAACGAGATACTGAATGTTACGTTATCAATGATTCAATTAAGACAAGAAATAGATCAAAAAATTCTGCCTTTTTTATCGAATTGGCGATTTGATCGGATAGGTACGATTACTAAGCTTATTTTAAGAATAGGAATTTGGGATCTAGAACATTCAGGCAAAGATCATGCAATGGTAATTAATGGTTGTATAGAACTTGCAAAATGTTTTTCTGAAAAGGATGCTTACAAGTTTATTAATGGTGTGTTAGACGAATACTATAAATCTAATATAGCCATTAAATCTTAACTGTTTTCTGCAAGTATTGAAAATATAAACCCGGGCTTTCTTGGTTTTCTTGCCCTAATTTGAACGCTGCTTGATTTTACTAGCGGCATTTGGCTTCTCAAAGGGGATAAAAATAACTGCTTACATCGATCAGTGGAGGCCTCTTATAACCGCTCAATGTCTAGCTGGATCTAAATAACGTTAGTTGAGAAAACAAATAGCCTCGAGCATGGATAAGTGTATACTCGAGGCTATTTTCAAATCTAAAGTTTAGATTTTTTTTACAATGTTATGGTTTAAAGCATTCATTTGTAGCGCCAAAAAAGCCAATTCATTTTTTGCATCTTCTAAATTTGCCGATCCGTGTACAGCATTTTCTTGCATAGATTTGCCAAACATTTTGCGAAGGGTTCCGACATCTGCTTTTGTTGCATCCGTGGATCCCATTAATTTACGCCAGTCACTTACCGCATTTTCTTTCTCGAGTGCCAAAAGAATTGCCGGCCCCGATGTCATATAAGTTACCAAATTTCTAAAGAAAGGCTTGTCCTTATGCTCTTTATAAAATTGTTCAGCATCTTCTCTAGTTAAACTTTTTTTAATTATATCTTTGATCTTGAATCCATTAAGCTCAATCTGTTTTATTATATCACCAGTAGTGCCAGCTTGTACTGCTTCAGGCTTAATCATTGCGAAAGTTGTCTCAGTTATGCCATTTTTCTTGCCGCAAGCGCATTTGAGATGAGATGTTAAAGCCTTCGTTTCCAGCTCTTCTGCAGAGGCATTGGTTAGAAACAGAGCTACGATGCTAGCCAAAAATAGAGTGTTAATTTTGATCATTTTAATTATCCCTTCATTTTTTGTAATTTCATAAATTCTATTTATTCTTTTCATTAATTAAATATATCAATTTCGAGGATTAAATATCAATGAAACTAATCAATGAAGCAGCGCTACCGGAGTATTCTACATTAGCACAACAGCTAAAACCAGGTAGCCGTTATGAGCACTATAGCGGCAAATTGTATGAGCTTGTTGTTATTCCTCGCCATTCTGAAACACTTGATGAACTGGTTATATATCAGGCGCTGTATGGTGATATGAACTTTTGGGTTCGGCCTTTAGAAATGTTTTGTGAAGATGTTGAGATTAAGGGATGTAAGGTTCCTAGATTTCGATGGATAGAGAGTGGTTAAATTCTATTTCACTAGAGAAAAGAAGCAGGCATATGAACTCAATCATATGCCTGCTTCTTCTAGTTTTAGCTAATTGTTATAAATTTGGAAAAAACAAATTTAGTTCAATTTTTGCATTTTCAGGACTATCAGATCCGTGAACTGCATTCCAGCTCATAGATTTTCCGAACATGTTACGGATTGTTCCCGGAGCGGATTTCAGTGGATCTGTTGCACCCATGAACGTTCTCCAGTCAGTAACTGCATTTTCTTTTTCTAGAGCCATAATAACAAGCGGACCTGATACTATGTTATCTACTAGTTCTTTGAAAAATGGCTTGTCATTATGAACACCATAAAATTCTTTAGCTTTTTCTTGAGTTAATTGTGTTTTCTCGATCTTGAGGACCTTGAATTTGTTTAACTCAGTTAAGTAAATAATTAAACCAGCAACGCCATTCGTGGTTGCATCAGGCTTAATTATCGCAAAAGTTCTTTCAGCCATGTTGTTCCTTAAGCCTTACGTTGAGAGTCTTTTTTTCTAAGTTTTTCAAGTTCCAACTGAAGTTGAGTTTTAGGTTGCTCAGCTCTTCTGTTGTCTCTGCCGTCTCGACTATCTCTACTATCTCGACTGTCTCGACTATCTCTACTATCTCGATCTCTACCCATGCCGCCGCCACGTGACATACTACCTTTGTCGCCGTTGCCGTTACGTACGTTTTTCTTAGCATAGCCTCTATCTTGATCTTCGTTATTAATAGTAACGTTGCTCTTTAAGGTCAATGCTATTTTAGGTTTATGATCTTCTTGGCTAATTTTTACAACTCTAAATTCAGTTTTTTCGCCAACCTTTAATCTATCTTCTGGTCTTTCGCCAAGCTCTGAAGCATGTACTAAGCCATCGATACCGTTAGGAAGTTTTACGAATGCGCCAAACTTTGTAATTTTTGTAACTTCGCCTTCAAAAGTTGTACCTACTGGGAAATCTTTTTCAACTTCATCCCATGGATTAGGCTTTAATTGTTTGATACCTAAAGATATTTTCTTATTATCTTTATTAATACCAATAATTATAGCTTCAACTTCGTCACCTTTTTTGTATTTGTCGGATGGATGCTCGATATGTTCTGTCCATGATAGATCAGAGATATGAACTAATCCGTCAATATTTGGTGCTATGGAAACGAACATACCAAATTCTGTGATGTTGCTAACCTTACCGGTGATCTTTTGACCAACTTGGTAACTGTCATTAATTGCATCCCAAGGATTTTTTTCAAGTTGTTTGATACTGAGAGACATTCTTCTGTTTTCTTTATCTAAAGAAACCACCAAGACTTCAATTTTCTCGCCAACTTTATAATGTTTATGTAAGTCGCTAATACGATCTGTCCATGAAATTTCTGATATATGAATCAGGCCTTCAATGCCAGGTTGTACCTCAACGAACATCCCATAATCAGTAATGCTTGAAATAGTACGTTCAATTTTTGAACCAACTTGAATCTCGCTAGCTAATTTTTCCCACGGATTTTCAGACAATTGCTTCATGCCAAGAGAAATTTTTTCATTTAGCTTATCAAAGGAAAGAACCTTAACGTTAACCGTATCACCGATTCGAACTAATTCGCTTGGGTGAGAAATACGACCCCAGGTCATATCCGTTATATGTAATAATCCGTCTACGCCACCTATATCGATAAACACACCATAATTGGTAATATTTTTCGCTGTTCCTTGAATGATTTGGCCAACTTCGATTGTATCGAGAATTTTCTTGCGACTTTCAGCTCTTTGCTCATTTAGATACTTACGTCTTGATATAATTACATTACCACGTTTTTGATTTACTTTGATAATATAAGCAGTTATCGTTTGACCTACAAATTGATCGAAATCGGTAACTCGTTGAGTATCAACTTGAGAGCCTGGTAAAAATGCAGGAATGCCGATATCTACGCTTAAACCACCTTTAACTTTGTTGGTAACTATGCCTTCAACTGGCTTATTTGCTTCATAAAGTTTGAGTATTGCATCCCAAGCCTTCATCGCTTTTGCTTTTTCATATGAAAGCAAAACGTTGCCATCAAAATTTTCTAGTTCGTCTAATATTACTTCGATTTGCGATCCAGAATTGAGTTTTTTTAACTCATAGTCCGAAAATTCATAAAGTGGTATTAGGCCATCAGATTTATAGTCGATATCAACTAAAACACCATCAGGACTTGCCTTGATTATAGTACCGGTGATTAGATTCCCTTTTCTAAATTTATCGAGGGTACCTTCATAAAGGGACTTTAATTCATTATGTTGTTCTTGATTGAGTTGATACTGCTCATCCTCTATCGGGGATTCAGTTCGTCTAAAATGCTGCGGCTTTACACGTTCTTTTGACATTAATACTCCTGTTCTTCGTCGCAACTTTAATGAGGTATTCCCGCGCGAGACGTTCCTGTAGTTGATTCGAAGGTAAAGGTTAAAGGGTTAAACTTAAATAATTTTCTAACTAATTTTACTACATTATTTGGATATTAACAAATCTGAAATGAAAAGAGGGTATAATTAAAAGTGCTCGTTGATTGATATCTAAATTATGAGACATATTATACGCGGAAAGTAGTTTTAGGATCATAACATCAAGCCATAAATAAACAAAAGCCCTCTTAATTAGTACAGAAAAGAGATCAAACTCAGAGCAGGCTGTTTAATGCTTTTTGGCGCATATTTTTCTCCTGTTTCTTTAATCGTTGACAATGTGTGGTGATGATTGTTAAAATTATGGTTATAAGTGTAATTGTTATAATCATTTGGAGGGAATAAATGAAAATTATTAAAAAAATTTCTTATCTCATATTTTCGTTTTCTTTAGGAATTACTAATCTAATACATCCCTGTCCTTTTAAATTTACTAATGATGGTAAATTGGATATCGTATTAGTAGAGCATAAATCATCACCCGAAAAGAAATATTACATTGAATCGGGCACAACATTTGAAGTCCCTGGCGCAGAGCCTAAAGCTTATGTTTGGCTTTATGTACAAGATAAAATCGGATCAAATAGTTTTGAAATCAAATATGCCCTTTTGGAGTTTGAATGCGTTAAAGAAGGTGATCCTTTACCTCACCTTAAATATAGTGAGCTAGAAAAGCTAGCAGCAGATGATGATGAGGAAGAAAATCAGCGTCCTGGGTATTATTCTCTCCACCCCAATTTTGAGCCTATTTATATATCGGTTGAGTTGTTTAGCGACTTCGAATTAAATGATGATTTCAATGATAAATTTAAGAATGTTCCTACGAAAATAGTTACTCCAGCACGTATTGCCACACTTTCAGGATTAAGCATTTCGGCAGTTGCCAAACTTATTGAGCAAGGCAGTGTTTCCCTAGAGCAATTAAAAGGAAAAGTTCCCGAGGAAGTTATTGAAAAAGTAAAAATGTATCTTGAAGCGAAATAACAATTAGCTCATACTAGTTTAGCAAAAATTAATAAAAATATTTTCGGGGCAAAGTAAGTATAACCATCAGTTGAACTGGTGGTTATTTTTTTTCCGCCAATAATAATTCGTTATACATCCGGTTAAGATTCTTGCTTCTCCCCGTTATCGAGCGCTTTGGTTTAAATCAAGACACGCCAATTAATTGTGTTTTCTTTTTCTCCATTAATCTTATCTTTTAAGATTTTTTTTCGTAATTCGTTAAGTTCTCTAATACGCTTAGATGATTTAGGATAATCAAATATTAAGTTTACTAGGGGTAAGTTTTTAAAAAAGTTAAACAAGGTAGATTGTCTATCACTAAACCGTCCTGGTATTAAATATTTTGGGCTTAACAACAATTTCAGGGGGAAAGATACCAGATCTATTTTTATGGATGTAAAAATCAGTTGAGCTATTTTTGAATAAGGGCCAGTTAGAAGATTAGTGTCAGTGTAAAAACCGCTAATAGTTGCTGCCAAGTCGGCCGCTTCGATTCCTGAAGTTTTGGAGTTAAATTTATCCAATATTGAGCCATCGTGAGAAAACTTTGTTGAATCCGATAAGGCTGCGATCGCACCATCAAAACAATCAAATTGAATGGCTGCTAGAGCATCTAGTTTATATTCAATTTTTCTTAGAAAATAAGAGGGAAGTAAATATGCTAACGCTTCTGATAGGCAATGAGTCAACTGTTTTTTGCCAGGGAAAATATCAGCTCCATAATCGTTTATATAATCATTCAGTAGTCTGCCTAAGCCATATACGAATAAGGGACATAAATATTTGAACACTGCATATTCATAAGGATTGTCCAATAGATACATCATGCTTCTGGCAAGAACAAACTCTTCAGCTTTAGGTGTCAATGTTGCTAGCCATTGTTCATTCACCAGAACATAATTAATGAAAGGTATAGATATGGTATTTTTATAGCCGACCAATAACCTTCCTAATGCATTTAAATTTTTAACGGTTACCTTAGATTTTGGATCTATTTTTTGAGATATTTCTTCAGCTTTTGTTTTAGTTTGATCCAGTCCGGTTGATGAGGATATTGGAAGTAATAATAAGTTACAGAGTCTGTCTTTTATAGTTATAGCCTGGGCAACTTGTCCCATGCTTCCTATTGTCATCGTAATAAATAAGGTGAGAAATGTAGTTTTTTTTATTTTCATATTTTTGCTTTCTACAGTTAATACAACTACTTAATAGTTTTGCATTTAATTATTAATTTTTCAAAAGCTAGTTTGAGCCTAGGCTCTCATTTTAATTGCATTTAAAGCTTCTATTTTGTTATCTTATTACTAAAGTTGATTATGTATTTTATGGGAGAGTTTATGAAATTATCTATTTATTTAATTATAATTTTACAAATTTGTTTGCAGATTTTACCAATGGAAGCCGCTAATTTGCAAGCATTAGAGGCGCAAAGAGAAGTTCATAGATTAGTTAAAATAAAGCTTCATGGTGAACCATTAGTGCTTGAAAATAATGATCGCGCAACTAAATCGATTGCATTTAGTCCCGATGGGAAACATTTGGCGGTAGCTTATAGTCCCGGAGCTGTTTTCATTTACGATCTAACTGCAGAAAAAACAAAAAGATTTGACCATGAAATAGAAAAAATGAAAAATGAAATTCAAGAAGCAGGAGCGGAAGAGATGCTAGACAAGAGTTTGTCTAAAACATAATCTTAAAAAGAGAATACAACAATAAATGGAGATAGGTATGAAATTACTAAAAATAGTTATATTGGCATTGCTTTATGGTGGTATGCAAAATGTAACTGCTAAAAGAATGAATAGTTCGTTATACGTTGGCTCAGTTATAGGCAAAGCTGTAAGCGCTCTAGAAAACGATGTTAAAATGTTAGAGAGGGTTAAAAACTCTAAAGTACCCGAGGGTACCTCTTTAGAACCACTTTCAGCGGATGAAATACAAAGTCTTGATAGTGGAATTGGTGCATTAAAGAGAGCAATTAATGTGTTCCGGTAGATACTTTTTTTAAATATAAATTTTTGCTTATAGCTTTATTATAAACAAAGCCCAGATTTTATCTGGGCTTTGTTGCTTTTTATTTAAGCGTGACGAATTTTTAATCGCTTATAACTTTTAGGTTTTAATCGAATCAATAATTTATTATTTTTAGTTTCTGCAGTTCCTGCTTCAGCTAAGGTAACTTTAGATAGGTCAATTTCCAAAGGTAATGCTTCAGTAAAATAGTTTGATGTTTTCCATTGCATGGTACTGTTCTTAGCAATCATTTCAGCTTCTTTAGTGATTTTATCGCTTGTGGTTGATTCTTCTGATCGAATTATCGGGTTTTCTGCTAGCTCTTTTTTGATCTCTATCATATATTCGCATTTGATGAAGTTTGGATGTACAACAAATCTAAAATAACCATTTTCTAGTGGGATAATTCCCTTAAGTAATCCATGTTCTAATGATAATTCTATCTTGTTTTTATCTACGTTTTCTATGGGAAATGCTAGTGTTACAAGACCATTGTCATTTTTGGTAATTTCAGGTTTAATCTTAGTTACTGTTTCTAGTTGCTTATTTACAAGAGCTTGATCTTCTTCATTCAGTTGTTGTTGTTTATGAAATCTTGTTTTAAAATCTTGCTGCATATTCTTAAAGGTATGATCCATGTCATCAAACATTTCTCTAAAAGAGAATGCGCTTACTCTACTTGTTTGAATTGAAAGCAGTAAAAATACTGGGATAAGAAGATTAGGTTTTTTTAATGTATACATAATTTCCTCCTGTTGGTTGTTAAATTTAAAAAATATTGTACCTGTTCATTTTTGTTTTTTCAATACCTGGGAGTTTTTTTATATAAGTGCACGTTATTTTTTAGTATTATCTTTTGAGTTAGATGCCTAAAATCAGGAAAATAACCTTCATTCATCAAAGTGCTTCCTGGATAAATTTTAACCGCAGTCCTTCTTCCTTACGAGTAAAAGCCAAGCCCCGACTAGTTCTACCATTTTGAAAGCAATGAGATGATCATGATAAGGTAAATAGTGAAATAACATTATCTTTAAATGATGCAGCAGCAAACTTGCGATTATTAATAGGATTAGAAACTATATCTAAATTCAATGGTACGCATGAAATAAGCTTCCATTGTTTGCTGTTTGATTTTTTTCTTTGTACTAGTAAACACCAAGCCATTTTCGGTAGTAATAATAATTTGGCTGCCATTAGAATTATAAATTGCACTTTTAATAGCAGAATCACAACAATATGCAAGTACACCAGCTTGGGGTTCTTTTTCAGGAGCGAATGGGTATTCATAGAGTACTTTGTTGTTTGCTGACATTAAGAAGGTATTAACACAATAAGAATAATCATAGATGAGGCAATCTGTTAGTTCGTCAACACTATTTTCGTTGATTCTAAAGACTTTACAAGTGTGATTCTTTGTTAAACTGTTTTTTAATCGTAAAAAAAATACTGGTTACTACATGAGGTAAGTAAATCTAATTGCTCAGTGCTCATTAAACTATATTCAAATGAGAATGCTAATGTATTTTGATTCTTCATATTGGTGTAAAATTTTACACTTTTCGGATTAGATAGTACCAAAGATATCGTATTTAAATCATGAAAATAGACATAAGAAATAGGTCATTCGGTGATAGAAGTTTCGTACGTATCGCTACAGTATTTCTCTAACTCAATTGATAATACATATTTGCCCGAAGAAGAATGCCAAAAATTTAGTATGTTTTGTGGATGAACGGTAATAACAATGTCTGGATTAGGGTGAAAATTAACCGCTGAAATTGGGGTTTTATCCATTAATTTGCAAACTAATTGTTGAGTGTCAGCATTCCAAACCTCGGCGAAATTATTATTGCTTCCTAGGACTATTATTCTTCTACCATCATGATTATATTTAAAATCTGTGATAGTGCCCACCCCTGTTTCAATGTTGGCGTAGGTTAAATGCTGTTTTTTTCGTATGTATGCTTTCCATGGTTTGAATTTGGTTTGCAAATAAAATAATTATAAAGCTGAAAAAATGGTACCTAAGCATTGAGATTCTCTTAAATTAAAAAACATATACAACCTAGCGCTCATAAGTATAATAGCATGACCGCTAAGTTTGTAATTATTTTGAGTTGCGCTTGATACCTACTGGATTTAGTGATTAAAATAGTCTTTTGGTCTTGAGAAATCGTAATCATTATATTTCTTCCCCTTGCCGATACTAAAAATAGGCATCTATTAAATGTATGTTTTTGGGTAGAATACGTTTGGTTCTCTCTATTGAACGCTCTTGCTGGCTATTTTTAGTTCGGTTGAAAAAATTAAGTTTTGAGTTTAAATTGATACAAGTTTTTTTAAAATAGAATTGAAACAACCAAAATATAATTTCTAGGTTTAACGTTCTTTGCAATTACAAGCTAGTAGCTTTTGGAGATACATTTGAATATTCAGAAATTTCAAGTAAAAGAGTTGGGCAAAGTATCTTTGTTGTTTTGTATTTTATATTGTAATGAATTATTGAGTATTCCAACAGGGATAATAAGCGTTGTGTACAATCTTCGGGTATCCGAAACTACCAAATTTATAACCGAAGAATTTACTGATCCATTTGGATTTAATTTAACGTTTTTTGAAGAGGCACGTTGGCAGAATAGGTTGGTTTGTCAAAAAAAAAATGATACATCTAACGCGGTTGGTGAGCTGGCATCCTTTCTCTATGTGGAAAAGCCTTTGCTTGGTAGATCCTGGTATTTGCAGGCAAATTTTGCTGTTGCCCGGGTGAGTGAAAAAAGCGATGGGCAATCTCTAGTGAGGATACAGACAGATGATCTTTTGCTAACAGCTGGTTATAGTTGGTCCTTACATTCTAGGGTAAGATTCACTGTTTCTGGCTTGCTCGGGATTCCGACGCACAAAGATACAAGTTTGGATCAAGTTCAGTTTGGTACTGGTCATCTAGCATTTGGTATTCAATTTGATACAGCATTTCATTATTATCAAGCGCATAAATGTTCCATAAGGCTAGCTGCGCGTTTAATAGGTACAATTCCAAGAAATGCTCGGTTTAATGGCTTCGATTATAATTATAATTTAGGTGAGGTTATTGATCTGCTCATCGGGCATCATGCCTCATTTGGGCATCATTGTATCGAATTTGGGTATAATCCAACTTTCGTTGTTGCCAGTGATCTTTACCCAGATGCTCCAACGATAGAAAGCCAATTGAATCTTATTAGAAATAGTTATTACCTGGCATATGAATATAGTTTTGATATAAAAAAAGTTAACAATGCGGTGGAATTTGGTTTATCATTTGGTTCTGATGTAAAGCCGAGAAGAACGGGTCAAAAATTAATCATTTTTGGTTGGTTTACTTGGGATGTAAGTTTTTAAAACTTGAAAATAGTATTGAAGAAATGCGTTATTTTAGTGGTGTTATGATTTGTCTTAGTTGTAAAAAAATGCTTTTAGGTTAAAATTACTATATCAATCTTTTAACCATATTCGCCCATCTAATTTTATGAAAAAACAAGAAATACCAACAATGATTTACGGGATTCATCCGGTAATCGAGCTTTTAAAAGCAAAAAAAAGAAAAATGCAAACAATCTATACTACTGATCCAGAACCAAAAGCATGGTCAGAGATTGTACCGTTATTGCCGACTTACATTAATGTTAAACATGTTACCAAAGATGCTTTAACTAAGATTGCTCAAACGTCTGATCATCAATCTGTTGTTGCTTTAGCAGCTCCTTTTGTTATTAGAAAAAAGTTTTTTGATCCTAAAAAAAGCCCATTTTTAATTATGCTTGATGGGATCCAAGATCCAAGAAATTTAGGAGCAATATTAAGATCGACTTATTGTTCGGGCTTAAACGGTGTTATTCTTACAAGCAAATCTAGTTCGCCTCTTAATGCGGTAGCACTAAAATCATCTGCAGGGTTGGCTGAACATTTAGATATTTACCAGACAGGCTCAATCCAAAATGCTGTAACGGAACTTAAGGATGCTGGATACAATATTTACCTGGCTGCTCTAGATGGTAAAGATACAACTACGGTTGAGTATGAAATGCCTTTGTGTTTGGTAATTGGTAATGAAGCTATAGGTATAAGTAAAAATATTCTAGGTCAAGGTACTAAAATTAGGCTACCTCAAGTTAAATCAGATATATCATATAATGCTTCAGTTGCTGCTGGTATTCTTATGTTTAATATTGCGCATCAAAAAAAGATTATTTAAATATAATTTTGAACCGTTTGTCTCATTAAAAATTTAATTTTAAGGTTCTCTCTTGAATGGGGAACCTTAACTCTCTAAATGCTTTATCGCAAGAAATTTAATAAGTTTAGAGTATAGTCATAATGCCAAGCAACGCTTTGTGGTTTTCCAGAGTTATCAGGATATTCTGTTCTATTGAACCTCGGCGGCTTAAAAGCCACCGCTTCTCGCTTCATCTGGCAGACCAATGTCATTTCCATCCACAAGCTTTAAGACGGACATCCCGTCCGCCACTATATTTTTACTTGCATTTAAATCTCTATCGATACTCATGCCACATGATGAGCAACTAAAAATGAGCTTATTTACAGGACTTACGCATAGGCTTCATCATTGTTCTTATTTAGAAAGGCAATAGAGCGAATAAGAGAAGTGTGTTTTTGCTTCTTAAGAGCTCTCCGGGTTCTTGTAATGGCATTTTTTCATTTCTAATTGAGCAATTGAATAAGCCAAAAGAACTGCACATATATGATCAAATTGTTTTTGTATTTTTGTTCCATTGTATTCAACCAGCCTGTTACCATGCATTCGTACTTCTGTTGCAATATTATTTTCAAGAGCCCATTTTAAGTATTTTACAGTTGCAAATGCTCCATCTAAAACAGCAATAAATTTTTTCAACGGAAAAAGCCGTTTCGTCATCTTAATAAAAAATTGTACGGTACATTCTTGTGCTTCGCCAGGGTTGCTATAGAATTCCTTTCCCAAATTAAATGCAGTGTTGATTGGGATAGTAAATTTGCCGTCCGATATTGCTCCAAAAATTAACTTATAAATAGGCATACAACGACCAATTTTAGTATCAAAAAACCGGGAAGGTCCTTCCATTAATTTTGAGTAAATTTTTTTGACAGTTGTTTCATCAATTAATACAAGTAACTCATTTTTATCATTAAATATTTATTTCGCAATTTTTTTTGACGCGTTAAGATTTTCTAATCCTGGTCGCAATAATCTTGCTATTGTATCTCCACTTTTTCCAATAAATCTGCCCATATTTTCACAACTACGTTTTCCTGCATCAACCAATATTGTAAGTAACGAATAAATTGCTATATTATTAATGATGATCATTTAGACTCTCTTCGTTATTGAATGTTTCAAGAGAGTCTATTTCTTTTTAAAATTGCGTCTAGATCAGATCTTTGATTTAATTGCGGAAGTCCTGTGTTCATAATTTCTATCGAGCTTCAAAATCGTTATGGTGAATTTATTATGAAACAGGTATTTCTTCAAAATGTAGGGGGTGTGGACCAGTTTGAACAATAATAAAGTTTTTATGTTTTCCCGTAGGTCGACCAATGCGACTCCTGTCCCGGCTATGAGTTGTGATTGATTCCCACTTTCCGTCTTTATAATTTAGTGTGTGGTTGATCAGTTTGCCTTCTTTAGGTTGTAAAGCTATCATTAACTCCGGATTTAATATGCTTCCAATGGATAAGGCTGAGGGCTCGTCAGATAGATTTATATAGCCTTTAAGTGTTAAACTTTCTTCCATGGATATCAAGAAAGAGCTACTTAAAATAGCTAAACCGAATAAAAATGATTTAAAAAAAGTTAGATTGTTGTTCATTATATACCTCCGTTTAATGTAATTCTTTAATCATACTACTAAATTATTTCAGCTAATTGCAAGAATCACTCTAATATCTAAAGCTTTTAAAATGGTTGCTTTTGGGTTTTTAATTTTTTTTAGTTGATATAAATCGTTGACTTTATGTTTCTGCAAAAGGTAAAAAATAAGGAAATTCCATTAGGGGGAGTCGTATAATGAGCGCTAAATTAAATCAGTCAAAGATAGTAGCAGCTTTGGATATCGGGACAACGAAAATATGTGCTGTGGTAGCACATCAACTTGATGATAAGTTTGAGATTCTAGGTATCTCTAATGTGTCATCATTAGGGTTGAAAAAAGGTATCGTTGTTAACATGTCCCAAGCAGTTAACTCAATTAGGTTAGCTTTAAAGGAAGCGGAACTAGCTTCAGGATGCAAGATAGCATCTGCAGTGGTGGGAATTTCAGGTTCTCATATTCAGTCATTATCTTCACAAGCATCAATTTCCATTAAAAAAGAGAGAGTGAAAGAGCAAGATATTGCTAAGGTGTTAGAGATGGCTAAAGCGATCTCTATTCCATTAGGCTATCAAATTCTCCATTCTGAAACTGAGTATTTTACTATCGATGATTATCCAGTTTCGGATCCAACAGATATGTATGCAAGTCGCTTACAGGCTAAAGTTCACATTATTATAGGATCGGTATCCTATGTTCAAAATTTAATTAGATGCTGTGAGCTAGCAGGGATATTTGTATCTGATATCGTTCTAGAGCATTTAGCATCAGCGGATGCTGTTTTATCTGCAGATGAAAAAGTGATAGGCTGTGGGGTTTTGGATATTGGTGGGGGTACTTCTGATTTTGCAGTATTCAATAATGGCGCACTCAAAGATACAAAAGTATTTGCTGTAGCATCAAGCCAAATAACTAATGATTTAGCTGTATGCTTGAGATCAAGTTTAAAAGATGCTGAAAGAGTTAAATTTCAGTATGAGATTTTAAAAAACACTCCGCAGGATCAAACGGTTGAAATTGAATTGGCACAAGGACTTGTGACACAGTCAGTCCCTGTTCATATGCTTACTTCTGTTATTGAATCAAGAGTGTATGAGTTATTTTCCTTATTAGAACAAGAAATTCGTACTAAAAATCTACAGCGTTTTATGTCTGCCGGAATAATTTTAACTGGTGGTGGCTCATTGCTTCACGGGATAGATCAAGTAGCTCAATCTATCTTAAATTGTCCAGTACGGCTTGGAGCTCCTAATTTTGAAGGATTCCAAAAAGATTCTATTTCTAGTCCTATTTATTCCACGGTGTTTGGCCTTATGAAACAAAAATGTGAAAAGAGCCATAAAAACTTTGACAACAATTTGACTGGCCCATTGATAAGCCGTATCTTTTTGCGTATGAAATCATGGGTAACAGGTACATCTGGTTCAAGCACGCCTAGTTCTGGAACACCTGGTACGAGGAATTCCTGGTAAAAGGTTTATTATTAAAAAAAGGGTACAATATGTCAGAATTTATTTTTGATGAGAGACCAAAATTTGGTTATCACTCAGCTAAAATTAAGGTTTTAGGAGTGGGTGGTGCTGGTTCTAATATGGTTAACAGTATGATTAGTGGGGGACTTGAAAACATCGGGTTCATCGTTGCAAATACTGATGCTCAATCTCTAAAGTTATCAACTGCGCCTCAAAAAATTCAAATAGGTATCAAATCGTCTAAGGGGTTGGGAGCGGGTGCTAATCCTGAAATAGGAAAGAGAGCTGCTGAAGAAGATATAGATAAAATCGTTGAAAGTGTTTCTGATGCAGATGTTTTATTTATTGCGGCAGGGTTAGGTGGCGGAACAGGTTCAGGTGCGTTGCCTGTTATTACTAAAGCATTAAAAGAAAAAGATATTTTGACGATTGTAATTGCTACCAAGCCATTTGTTTTTGAAGGCAAAAGGCGAATGAAAATTGCAGAAGAAGCTTTATCGATAATCAAAAAAGATGTTGATACTATTGTGATTTTGCCTAATCAAAAGCTTATGGATCTAGCTGAAGAGCCAGTATCTTTAATGGAAGCATTATCAATGACAAATGGTTTGCTTTTCCAATTTGTTAAGTCGATTTCTGACATTGTGGATAAAGCCGGGCATATTAATGTTGATTATGCCGACGTAAAAGCAATTATGAAGAAACGTGGCTTAGCGGTTATTGGCATGGGAAGAGCATCAGGCAGCGATAGAGCTACCAAAGCTGCAATGCAAGCGATATCATCTCCTTTACTGGAAAACGTAGAAATCTCGGGAGCTCAAGGAGTATTAATTAATATTTCAGGTTCTTCTAATTTGGGCTTAAATGAAATTGGTACTGCTGCTATGTTGATATCACAAAAGGCGCATGAAGATGCAAATATAGTTTTTGGTTCGGTAATTGATGATTCACTTGAAGATGAAATTGCAGTAACCGTAATAGCTACTGGATTCTATAATAATCTTCATGGAATAAGCAGTGAAGCTAGAGAGTATGATTTTAATAAAGAAGAGTCTGGGCTTACTTATAAGTCCCAACCTGTGCAGGAGAAGACTAATGCAAAAGGTCGCTCAGAAGGGTATAATTCTGTAGATTTTAATGATCTTGATATTCCTACTGTTGTTAGACAGATGGTAAGAGAAAAGCAATCTTAAGTACAATGTAATAAAGAGTAGCATCACCAGCATATGTCGGTGATATTACTCTTTTGATGCATTAAAAAGAGGCTCCCGCAAAAACGAGAGCCTCTTTTTAAATTTTGAGATTAAAAATATTAATAATAATAGGTTTGATTGGTATCGATTTCGTAAGTGTTTAATGCTTCTCTATCAAGTACAGGATCTGTTTGTTCTACATAATAATAAGTATCATAAGAATAATCTGTAGTGGGGGTTGCCCAAGCTTCTTGCGCAAAATCGCTGATATTTATCTTAGAATGACATTTGTTACATTCGATAACTGAACCCATTCTGCTCCATAATTCTTTTAAGCAAGCTAAGCAGATGCTATGATTACAGCTTAAAGTAATTCTTTTATTGGTAACAGTATCAAATTTAAATGAGCAGGTAGGACATTGTGTTCTAATGTTTATTTTTTCTAAACGATCCGATTCTTTTTTTAGTTCTTTTTCGGCTAAAATATGAACTTTTGTTGTTAAGGCTGCACCGAAATAGCCGGTAAAAAATCCTTGGGGTAATAGAGAGGTTTTAGCTAGTTTGGCCTTTATCTCTTTCATTAATAAACTAACAACTTTATCAACAAATGCTTTTTGATTTCCCGTCGTTTGATAATAATATTGTTGAATTTCGGCGATAGTAAAATTCTGAGCGGATTGTTCTATAAATGCTAATGATTCATTTATCACTTCTTGGTATACTTGATCATCATTATATACCTTAGAAAATGAATAAAAATAAGGAAAACTACCTAATCTTCTTGTTAGGTCGTTGGTTAACCCTTGTGAAAAATTATGTAAATTATGTTGATAAGAAACTGAATGGTTATGAGGTATAAATAAGCTATCTATAAGATGGCTAATATATTTTCTAGCCTGTAATTCTCCCAACTCAGAGCTCTTGATAAATTGTCCATTTAAAAGAGCAATCATAATAGAAAAGGCATAAAAGCAACGTTTGTATGAAACCATATTCGACCCTTGTGTTAGTAGTAAATATTTTTACACAGGTTAGACAAAAATGGTTTTGATGTCAAAAATATGATTAATATCTTCTTCATAATAGCCATAGCGATTGTAGACTACTACGTTAGTCTCATTGCCGATTGCCCCAGAATGTAATCACTCAATTGTTAATAGTTTAAAAAACAATCTAACTACCATTTTTTTTTAATAGCTCATTAACTTCTAACTTAATTTTTTTCTTGTCAATTTTCCCGGTACCTGTTAAGGGAAGTTGAGTCTTGACCAGTATCTTTTTTGGGGTTTTATATTCTGCTAAGTTTTGTTTGATGACCTCAAAAAGTTCAGTGATTAAAGCTTCTTGATTGTGCTCTTGGCTTTCAACTACCGCAATGGGGTACTCTCCGTCGCTATCGTGGATACCTATTACTGCTGCTTGAGTAATTTTATTGTTTGCCAGAAGTACATTCTCTATTTCTTGCGGGAAAATTTGCATCCCCTTAGATTTGATAATATCTTTTTCTCTACTTGTTATAACTATTTTACCTGAGTCATCAAGAAATCCGATATCGCCAGTATTAAACCATCCATCTACAATAACCTGAGCCGTAGAAACTGGATCCTTAAAGTATCCCTGCATAACATTTTTTCCTTTAATCCAGATGATACCTGTATCTCCAGATGTTAAATGTTTCATAGTGGTATCTCTAATTGCACATTCAATACCAATAAAGGGAGCTCCAACATTGGTAGTAGGTTTTAAATAATCATCAATATCAACAGATATAAATGGACTGGTTTCTGTTAATCCATAGCCATTACAAATTTTTCTTTTATAGATAAGTCCAAAATATTTTCTAATTTTATCTGATAAAATATCGCCGCCAGAAAAAAAGTACCTAATTTTGGGAAATTGCAGCGTTCTGATTTTGCAAAATAAGCCATAAATGGCGGGGATGGCCATTATTACGGTAGGTTGGTTTTCCAGTCCTTTAATCATGCTCTGTCTATCGATTTTTGATACAATTATTGCAGTAATCCCTACCACGAGGTTGAACCAGATACAAGTGTTCTGAGGTAGGCTATGGAATAATGGCAACGGACAGAACATAACATCGTTGTTTGTTATTTGAAATCTAGAGGCCGCCTGTATGCTGTTAATGATAATATTTTCTGAATTGAGCATTACTCCTTTAGGCATTCCTGTAGTCCCAGAAGTATAAAGAATGGCTACCGTTTCTCTCGGGTTTTTCTCTGCAGCAATCGAAATCGCTGTACTGTCTTCCGCTGAAGATACCGTTTCAATATCTCTTTGCCCTGACAAGGCAATGCCAAGATTCTCGATACCGCTAAATTTTTTAAGGTATTTTGAGGAAATAATTATTAATCTGGGTTCTACCTCGGCTATAATTTTTAAAATTTCAGACTCTAATAAAAAAGTATTCAGCGGAACAACTACTGCTCCCAAATGCCATGTCGCGAAATAAGCTATATAAAATTCAATTGAGTTTTCATAGATGAGTATTATTGCATCAGTTGTTTTTAGCTTAGGTAGTTTTTGTTTTAGATAGTCAGCAAATTTGGTTGAGTTTCTATAGAGTTCTTTATAACTTATTTTTTCATTTTCGCAGATAACAGCTGATTTATTGTGCCATTTCTCGGACGCTTGTTTAAGCAGTTGTCCTACATAAATGAGAGAACCATTATGTTGTAGATTATCATATAGCTCTTGATATCGTTGTTTCTCTATCATAACCTAGTTGCTCCTATTTTTTATCAGTTAGCCGCGTATACAAACACTATTTTTTAAGTATTCTTATACTAATATGTTTTTAATTGTATATTCAAACTTTTTGGTAATAACTTGAAAAAAATAAAAAATGGTTTTTTCATAACTGTTGAAGGTATAGATGGCTCCGGTAAAAGTTCCCTAG
>Ga0335394_10001128_pt1 | contig 29662 bp, 29 predicted proteins | sample MAT03_FD_205741 | JGI IMG/M metagenome (GOLD analysis project Ga0335394, IMG submission 205741) | Freshwater microbial communities from Lake Fryxell liftoff mats and glacier meltwater in Antarctica - MAT-03 (spades assembly) (version 2) ...
CGTAAGGCGCAAGGGGCGACAACGTTAGTCATCCAAGGTGAGAAGTTAGCGCGAAATGATGATATTAATGGCGCTGTGGAAAAGTTTAGCAAAGCCCAGCAGTGGGATAATAAATTAAAGTTTGATTCCCAGGCGAGAGCGAAAGAGTTTGTCACCAAAGGCAAGGCTCAACGCTTAGTTAATGAAGGAGCCAGCCGCTTACAAGAGAAAAAGTTTAAGGAAGCGCTAGCAGCTTACACCGAAGCTCTCAAGTTTGATCCAAAAGTCGAAATTCCTGCCGATTCTTGGAGCTCTCTATGTCGCCAAGGTAGTCTGCAAAAACAAGCCGCTGATGTGTTACCCGCCTGTGAAAAAGCCGTTACACTTGCGCCTGAAGATGGTAACATTCGTGATAGTCGTGGTTTGGCGAGGGCGCTGACAGGCAACATCCAAGGAGCAATTCAAGACTTTGAAGCATACATTGCCCAGCCTCAAGATAAAGATAGTAAAGCACAACGGCAGCGCTGGGTGAAAGATTTACGAGCGGGGAAGAATCCGTTTACAGATGCAGAGCTTAAAAAGCTACAGAATTAGGACTTACGCACTGTACAAATTCATCGTGATGTGCATAGATTTCTCGTAGGGGCATGGCATTGCCATGCCCCTACCAACGTATTTGTATCATTATTAAAGTGAAATGGTATGAGACAGAAAAAGGTTTGAATTGTTCAGCTACGGTTATCTATCTGGGCACGTTGTAAACTCCCCGAAAAGTCAACATAAACACTTTTCCATTCTGTAAAAACATCTAAAGCAGTGGTTCCAGCTTCCCGGTGTCCGTTACCGGTTTGTTTCACACCACCAAAGGGTAAGTGTACCTCTGCGCCAATAGTGGGGCCGTTAATATAGGTAATCCCAGCTTCGATGTCGCGCATAGCAGTAAAAGCCCGGTTGATATCGCGGGTGTAAACTGAAGAAGAAAGACCATAATTGCTATCGTTGAGAATTGCGATCGCTTCCTCAAAGGAGCTAACCTCAATTAATACCACCACTGGCCCAAATATCTCTTCACGAGCGACACGCATATCACGAGTTACATCGTCCAAAATAGTTGGTTGAAAGAAATAACCGTTTTTTAATGAGCCTTCACTGGCAATTTTTCCACCAATTAAAACCTTTGCTCCTTCCTCACGGGCAATATCTAAATACTTGCTCACCTGTTGGAGTTGCTTTTCGTTGACTATCGGACCGATATCTGTATCAGAGTCAGTTCCAGCACCCAAGCGTAACTTACTGGTACGCTCATAGAACATTGCGGTAAATTTTTCTTTGATATCACGATGCAAAATTAGGCGACTCGTAGCCGTACACCGTTGACCGGTTGTTCCAAATGCTCCCCACACTGCACCATCGAGAGCTAATTCCAAATCGGCATCTTCCATCACCACTTGAGCATTTTTGCCACCCATTTCTAGACAGACGCGCTTGTGGGTGCGTCCGCAAGTAGCGCCAACAAAAGCACCCGTTTCTGAGGAACCGGTAAAGGATACTAAATCGACATTGGAATGCTCAACTAAAGCTTTCCCCGCCTCTTCTCCCACACCATGCACCAAGTTAATTACTCCTGGTGGTAAACCCGCTTGTTGGAAAACTTCAATCAATTTAGTAGCACAGCCGGAAGTATCTTCAGCAGGTTTGAGGATGACTGTATTGCCACACACCAAGGCTGGCATAGCTTTCCAGCAAGGAATTGCCACTGGGAAATTCCACGGCGTAATTAAGGCGCAGACTCCTATGGGCATTCGCACAGTCATGGCGAATTTATTGGGCATTTCCGAGGGTGTAGTTTGCCCAAATAGTCGCCGTCCTTCGCCAGCAGTATAAAAGGCACAATCAATACCTTCTTGGACATCTCCCCTAGCTTCTGTCAGAGGTTTACCCATTTCCCGACTGATTAACTGGGCAAGTTCTTCTTTATGCTGGAGTAATATTTCTCCAACGCGAAAGATGTATTCTGCCCTAGCTGGGGCTGGGACTTTGCGCCAACTCTGGTAAGCTTTCCGGGCGGCGGCTACTGCTAAATCTACATCGTTGGCTTGAGAACGGGGGAATGTGGCAACGACTTCAGTTTTGTTGGCAGGGTTGCAGCGCTCTAGGGTTGCTTCCCCCATAGCACTCAACCATTGACCATCTATATAATTGCGGCACGATAGCGGAGTTGTCATTTTGAAAATCTCCGGTTGATAATCTACTGGAACTTGTGTATTAAGTTTGCTTTCTAGGTTATCTTCAAGTTTAGAAAATTGGTATGAGATAAAAATAAGACTTGTGTCGCTACGGTGTACACGTCGATTAGAATTATTTACACAAATCTTTGAACAAGTAATATAGCGGTTCCCATTCAGATGCGGTACAACGTTATATCCCAAGGTGTAGGGGCACGGCATGCCGTGCCCCTACGGGTGTACCTCACGTAAACGAGAACTGCTATACAAAGAATCCAGGGACAAGAACAGCTAGCCGCAATTCCTCCAGATTGGCAACCAGTGTATCAAAGATTTACAGCCATCTGGATAGCCGATGGTTCAACTCTAGAAGCACTACGGAGGAAACTCATTTCTACTGACAAAAAGGCTTTTGAGGTTGGCCTATATCTGGGTTGGCGACAAGAATGGCGTACAAATCCAAATTTTGGCAACATGGATTTTTTATGCAGTTTTAAATCAGTTATGTACCCAGGTTGCTGTGGCTTTGAATCAACCCTTAGAACGTATTTCTACAGAAATGGTTTTTCGCTGTTTATACCATTTTTCTCGTGCTGTCCTACGTGATGAGGCTGATGATGTTGTTACCTACCTCGTTGAGCACCATAAACTTCTAGGATTAGTTAAACAAAGGCGTAAGCGCCACCCTTGAGATTGACGCTTATACACAACAAATATCGGCTTTATCCTCTTAAGTTGACACCAATGGGCAATGCTAAACCCTTACGAAAGATGTGGCTTTTAACTTTGCAATCGTTATTATCGAATGACAAAAAACTTTATATGTTTACACTTCTTAATATTTCTCTAATTTTTTAGGTTTTAGCGATCGCGCATTAAGCGGTCAGTTCAAGATGCTTGACCGCTTTTTCTTTTTAGTGCAATCATAGTGTGATTGTTTTTACCCAGAATTTTCTAGACTTATGTTGCATCTAAACTTTAGTTGCAAGCTTACTACTAAGGTTGTAAAAGTACAACTGTATGAGGTACTGGGCGAGCAATGTAATTTACTAGAGATTCTCCCTTATAAACTAATGAGGCACTCTGACCAGAATCAAGCATCACTGCGTCATTTAACCCAGCTTTAACTAGCGCCAATCCTAAAGATACAGAGTCAACAGATTCACGAGAAATACCGATGGTTGGAGCTCCTGCTTGATTAATGCCCCAAAAAGCTCGGTAACGCGCTATGTCAAAACCATAAAGATTATTAAAGGTATTTGCTGCCTGGGGTTCGCCATTTTTAACTAGCCATGCTGCTGCGACAAAAGCATCCGTGACTTCTGGCATCTCAGATTGTATCCCCGTTAAAGTGTTGTGCTTGCTAGGGTCGAAGGGAATAAAGCGTACTGTGTAGGGACTAATCAATACTAAAGGGCGGCCAATCATTCTCTGGATATCATAACTGTTACCAGGAATAAATTGTTTTGTGGACTGGCTGAAAACAGGGCCAATGATGACATTGGAATCTAAAGATTTTAAAGAGAAAAAACCTCCACTTACAGCTGCGATCGCATTGGTGCTATCCTTAGCTAAAATTTCCTTGACTTGATAACGGCTTGCAGCATGAATAGTGCTAGGCTTACCACCTGAAATCAAGATGAGATTAATCTTATTAATGGTAGTATCAGTCCGTTCAATAGGATGTCTAAAATCTAAGACTAATTTCCATCTTGGTAGTTGTGATCCTCCCCATGCTTGGGCAATCACTTCTGTTAGTTTCGATTGACCAAAGCGAGAAACTGCTAATAAATTATCTGAACTACCTGCAAATCTTTCATCTATATCATTCATTGTCAATGCTAAATTATATCCCGCTTCACGCACTGAACTTGCTACTCTCTCATCATATTTTCCAGTAGGATAAGTAAAATATGGGATAGGAATACCTAACTTTGCCTCTAGAATTTTTTTAGATTCAAAGACTTCTGTATTTAACTGTTCATCGGTCAAAACTCTTAAATCGGCTGGATGACTGATGGTATGAGATGCGATGGTTACTAAGGGATTAGCTACCATTTCCTGCAATTGTTCCCAGCTGACATGAGAACGACCAACGTTATTGCCAACACCATTAGTATAAATCGAAAATACTGCTGGATAATTATATTTTTTTAATAATGGATAAACATACTGATAATGCCCCCCATAGCCATCATCAAATGTCAGTAAAACTGGTTTTTCTGGTAGTGGCATTCCTGTCTGCAAATGAGTAGTTAACTGCTCTATGCTGATCGGAACCACACCTTGATCTTTTATTAATTGGAAATGTTCTTCTAATTCATTAGGAGTAACATCAAAGAATACTTCTTTTTGTGGCAAAATATCATGGTACATTAGGATAGGTACTTTTGCCAATTTTGCCCGTTCATGTATGTCTGGCCATGGACTAGAACTCAGATAGGCCGAGGCATAAGGAGAAAGTGTTTCAATTATAGTTATTAGTCCTTTTTCTGGCTGACTTAGCCAACTAGATATCAATGCAGAAGTAGTTGCAAGCGTCGATATCCGGTGATTAAGCTCTGCTATTGGCGATGAAAAATCTTGTATTTGAGTTTCGTTATCCTGAATATTATTTGTGACGAGAGAATTTTTATTTACGATTTTGTGAGTGATGGAAGCCTCCGCAGCATGATCCTGGATTAATAATCCCGACAAAGAAGCTAGTCCTCCACTAAAGACATGAAATATAGTCAAGCAGTAAATATTAATAGATATCCAACCAAGGGGGTTGTTTTTAATAATTTGTGTCTTGAAGAGACTATGAGCAGACCGATATTCTTGGTAAGACTTGCGTTTCATCACTTCTCAAATTTGTCAGCTAAAGAGCATTCTAATGCATTTAATAAATTTCTCATGAAATAATTTAAGTTAAAAAAATTACCCATGACTCATTACCGAGATTCAGCCTGAGTTGAGACTGTTAATACTTGCGGTGGTGTAGCATCCGGGGGATATAGAAAGTCTACTTCTACTAAAGAGCGATCGCCCGCTTTGATATTTAATAAAACTAGCGGTTCCCCCATTTGACCTCTCCTTTGCACTAAATGCACAAACTTAGTTCGTGGTAGACCTTGGTCATCGTTGTAACGTACCCGCACTGTGCCCCGAAAGAATACTTGACGGGCTGGTATATTAAAAAAGCGTAACCCTGGTTTGACTAACTGATCCTCTTTTATCGGTGTTTGTATCGATACACTGACAGTTTGAGGAATTTGAGTATTGTTGTATAGCGGCAAACTCAAACTATATTGAATTCCATAGTTGCCATGAGCGCGATATGCAGTGTCAGGATAACGCACCAGCATAGTAGCGCTCTGAATTTGACCAGTTCCTAAGATACCACCATGCAGCGTACTCAGAGCATAGGAAAACATTTGACCAGGCTGGGGAATATTTAGATATCTGGCTTTGAGATTATCTATTAATAAGGCTTGCCATTGAGAACCACTAGCGACTCCAGCAACACGCCCATAAATTCTTGACTTGCGGGTTTGTTCTAGAGGAGTGGGGGTTTTATCTCGTGGTCTAGCCACATCACTATTATCCAGTAAATTTTGCCATTCTACTAAAGTAGGCGTTCCCGCTTCTCCTGTCGGAGACGCTACGCGAACGGGTTGCCGTAGGCCTCGCTCGCTGCCATCAGGATTCACTCGTGCAAACATAGCTAGGCTAGCTGCATAAACAGTCCCATTACTCCACAGTCGAATCAACGTAGACCGACCATTGAGGGGTGGTGTTAGTCCCTGTACAGGAATTGGTAAATTTAATAACATTCGACTTTGCCCTGGGGGAATCTCAATTTGAGCAGGGAAAATTTCTTGTCGTTTTCCCCTTAATATATCAGACATGGCGCGATCGCCAGGCCCGGCAAAAACTTTACCTAAAATATTTTGACTAAAAGATGGTAACTCAATAAATGGTGCATCGGGTTGACTCAAATAACTCGCTGCTTGCAAAATATTTACCTTCACCAATTCCGAACCAGGGTTATATAAAATTATCCCTAAATAGAGCGGTCGCAAATTTTCTGGTGGTTCAGCTTTCGCAACATGATGGGCAAAAACATCAAATCGTCCTCGAAAGGGAAAATTCAAATGCGCCGTTGGCACTTTTTTCCCATCTGGTGGAAAGGTCGAGAGTAAAATTCCTTCTTCTAACACCAATTCTGGACTATTGCTGTTAAACATTGGCACTGTATCCAGTTGGCCTGGTAAAGGACGCACTTCTTGTGGTTGCACTACTTCTTCAGGTGGTGGCATAGCAGGAGTTGTTTGGCCAAGCAGAAAATTTAGTAACAATGGCAACATAAATTTAAATATTTTCTTCACGATCCAAACGCCGACAACTTGATGAAAGTGCCAGTTTGTTAATAATTAATACGAAATTTGCCAGAATTTCCATCAAATTTTCTTGATTGAGAACCGGAACGTGAACAAAAATACAACGCGCCGTGAGTTGGCTTTGGCACAAGTAATCCAACACTGAATAGTAAAGACTCTCACAGACAAATTTACCGCAGTCGTGGCTAATCTCAATTGCCACTGCTCCCGCCACCAATTTCTCTAAATCAACTTCTGTCTGTAAAACACTTTCTCCACAGCTAGCAACTGCTTCCACACTTAATTGTGTGCGACTTGCAGCCATGCCACAACAGATGACGTAATCAGGTTGGATTGCATTGATTTTTTCAATTACCTGAGAACTAGCAAGTTGGATATCTACGGGTAACTGGCGTAAAAAAGTTAAGTCATGATGTATCAAATCAAGTTTGGTAACTTCAAGTAATAAATCATCAGAAGAATTTGAGAGTTGATCGGATAGCCAAACGTCAAAGGAAGTTAATAGAATTCTTTTATTCATAACAAACAAATGTTATTTAGAATAGGAATATTATTTACAATAGAAAAACCCTCCATAATAAATATACAAGGAGCAGGTAAATGGCAGTGATTGCGGTCGTAGATTACGAGATGGGAAATTTGCACTCAGTCTGCAAAGGCTTAGAAAAAGCTGGGGCAACTGTTAAGGTAACTTATTCTCCAAAGGAATTAGAACAGGCAGATGCAATAGTTTTGCCGGGAGTGGGAGCATTTGATCCAGCAGTGCAACACTTGCGATCGCGTGGTTTAGAAGAACCAATTAAAGATGCGATCGCATCGGGAAAACCTTTCTTAGGCATCTGTTTGGGATTGCACATTCTCTTTGAATCAAGTGCAGAAGGCAGCCAACCAGGACTGGGAATTATCAAAGGAAAAGTGCGACGGTTCCGTTCTGAACCTGATATCACTATTCCGCACATGGGTTGGAATCAACTGGAAGTGACTCAGGCAAAAAGCATTTTGTGGGAGCATTTACCGTCCGATCCTTGGGTGTATTTTGTCCATTCCTACTATGTTGACCCCATAGACCCGCTAATCCGTGCAGCAACCGTCACTCACGGTACTCAAACGGTAACAGCTGCGATCGCTCATGAAAACCTGATGGCAGTCCAATTTCACCCCGAAAAATCCTCTAATATCGGATTGCAAATCCTGTCTAATTTTGTTGCTCAAGTCCGCGAAAAAGTTCCTGCCTAATATTCTTTTTGTTCTTTGTTCTTCATCTAAATCTAATGACCAATGACCAATGACCAATGACCAATGACCAATGACCAATGACCAATGACCAATGACCAATGACCAATGACCAATGACCAATGACCAATGACCAATGACCAATGACCAATGACTAATGCCCAATGAGTCTGAGAATTTGCGGGAATCGCCAGCTAAAAACTTTACCAGGGAAAGAAACTAGACCTACCAGTGCGCGGGTAAGAGAGGCAGTCTTTAATATTTGGCAAGGAGAAATTGCAGGGTGTCGCTGGCTAGATTTGTGCGCCGGTACTGGTTCAATTGGTGCAGAGGCTTTGTGTAGAGGAGCTAGCTTAGTTGTGGGAATTGAACAATCGAGCCGAGCCTGTGCCACCATCCAACAAAATTGGCAGCAAGTAGCTAATACCGAGCAAGAATTTCGGGTATTGCGGGGAGATATTACCCAGCAGTTAAAGACTTTATCAGGGAAGCAATTTGATAAAATCTACTTTGATCCACCTTATGCCAGTGGATTGTATGAGTTAGTATTAGGAGCGATCGCTCACCATCAGATTTTGGAGCCTAGCGGGGAAATCGCAGTTGAACACGCCTCGCAAAGTTGGACACCGCCAGAAATCCCCTCTTGGGAAATTTGCCGCAAGAAAGTATACGGCAACACATCACTAACTTTTTACAGAATTCAGAGTCAGGGAGTAGGAGATAAGGGAGATGAAGAACAATATAACTCCTAACTCCTAACTCCTAACTCAGCACTCCTAACTCAGCACTCCTAACTCAGAACTCCTAACTCAGCACTCAGCACTCCCTCATCCTCCCAACTGGTTGGGGCGCTTGTATTGCTTATAGGCAGCATAAAACAGTCCGGCGAGGGTGACGAAAACTAGACCAAGGACAATACCTGATAGCAAGGGTTCAACCACTGTAAATCTCCTTTTTGCAATTATTAAATATTCGTTTCCTGATTTTGATTTTACCAAATTTGGGATGAATCCTGCGCCCTACAGCCTGTTTTGAGGGCAAACCCACAATAAAATAATCTTCTGTGCTTGCAGACACCATCAAGAACTTTTAAGCTATGTGTAGGAAATGAAAATTTTTAGTACACCTCGACTTTCAGAGCAAACCTTTTGGATAACCAAATTACCAAACCTGAAATTTTGATTCAGCGAATCGTTTTGTTGACTTTAGCGATATTGCTAGCAGTCCCTTTGGGCTTTTTTGGTGTTCAGTTGGTTCGAGCCTCCGATCCATACGTCAAGAGTGTTCTATCCTTGACAGGAAACCAAGTTCAAGGACACGCTATCTTTCAAATCAACTGTGCTGGTTGTCATGGCTTGGAAGCAGATGGCCGAGTGGGACCGAGTTTACAAGCTGTGTCAAGGCATAAATCTCAATATGGACTGATTCATCAAGTGATTAGTGGCGACACGCCGCCAATGCCAAAATTCCAGCCCAATGCTCAAGAGATGGCGGATCTTTTAAGCTACTTAGAGTCTTTGTGATGCAAGAGCATCACTCTAATCGGAGGAAAATTTCAGAAATCTTCAGACTCTTAAACTCATCTTTATTAGAAAATAATTAAGAATAAATTTTTTTTGTTAAACCTCACCCTGGTTATGCTAAGAAAACCTTTACCTCTCTTTGCAAAGGCTAGCGTGTACACACTAATCTTTTAAAGTTACTGCGTAACAGAGGGTAAATTAATTTTTGCAGGTCGATACACCTAAGTTGCAGGTCGATACATCTAAGTTGCAGGTCGATGCACCTAAGTTGCAGGTCGATGCATCTAAGTTGCAGGTCGATACATCTAAGTTGCAGGTCGATACATCTAAGTTGCAGGTCAAAAGACTTGTGTATACACCGTAAGCAAGCGAGAAGAGGGCTATGATGCAATACGCTTGAGTTATACCATTTCACGAAAACCTTGATACACATAGATTTCTCGTAGGGGCATGGCACTGCCATGCCCCTACCAACGTATTTGTATCATTATTAAAGTGAAATGGTATTAGCGCCAAAAACCATAAACTGCGTTGGGTTGAGGAACGAAACCCAACCGACAATTCTGCTAAACCGAAAAGTATTGGGCGATGATGTATCTTCATGTGATTAGGAAACTCTATATTTAGTCACTTAATTCCTAAAGCGATCGCATGATGGCAAATATGATCTTTAATAAAACTAGCTATAAAATAATAACTATGGTCATAGCCTTCTTGATAACGTAAGTTTAAAGGTTGGTTAACTTCTGCACAAGCTTGCTCAAAAACCTCTGGCAGCAATTGTTCAGCTAAAAACTGATCAGCAGTCCCTTGGTCAATGAGAATTGAACTGTGATATCCCACCTGCTTAACTAATTCACTGGCATCATAAACACGCCAACTTTCTTGATTACTGCCAAGATAACGACTGAAAGTCTTTTGACCCCAAGGACAACGCATCGGTGCGGTGATCGGTGCAAAAGCTGATACTGATTTATAGAGTCCGGGATTTCTCATTGCACAGACTAGCGCCCCATGTCCTCCCATCGAATGACCGAAAACGCCTTGTTTCTCAGGTTGGGCGGGGAAGTTTGCGGTAATTAAAGCAGGTAGTTCGTGGACGATATAACTATACATTTGGTAATGTTGACACCACGGTTCCTCTGTAGCATCAACATAAAAACCTGCGCCCGTGCCAAAGTCCCAGTCATCATCCTCACCTGCAATGCCAGTATTACGCGGACTAGTATCTGGTGCAACCAGTATCAAACCGTATTCAGCTGCAAAGCGCTGTACCCCCCCTGCTTTAACCATAAAATTCTCTTCCGTGCAAGTTAACCCAGAGAGGAAATAGAGAATCGGCACAGGTTTTAGAGTTGCTTGTGGTGGTTGATAAACAGCAAAGCGCATTTCACCGTTACAGGTTGAGGAGGGATGGCTGTAAAAGCCGAGTTTACCACCAAAGCTTTTATATTCTGAAATGAGGTTAAGGTTAGGCATTGGTTATATTCTCCGGCGTTGATATCTGCGCTAGCCGCATCCGTTTAGATAACGAAAAGATTATATATGATAAACGTAGCTAAATCATCATCTGGCAGCTATAAGGAGATTATGGCTTGTAATAAACCCAGAGCAATTTTATGGAGGTATCAATCGTCCTGATGCTGTCCAGCAGCAAGAAGCGCCTTTAGCAAACAGGCAAAAGATTTATATAGTAATCATATATACATGAAAACTAAGTAATAAACATCAAGAAATCTCAAAATTTGAAACTGCAAATAAATTAGGATGTATTCTAAATAATTACTTAGCAATAATTAGCGGTTAACATTCTTAACATTGTTTATTTATACTCTTGTGCGGAACTAGCAGCGAAAGTCGGGTAAACCTTAACTAGAATTGATAATTTTCTACTTTGTCCAAAATAAATTTTCATCTAGAGTAGGACAAAGATACCTCTTGTTTACCACATAGAAAAAATCTAGCTGAAACCTCTGGCTCATAGCTATGGGAAACCAAGCTTGATGCTTGAGAGTCTGGTTTCAAAATGGGTAACAGCAACATCCCCTATCAGCTTGATCACCTATGCTAAAAGTTATGCACTCGGCCGCCAACTCAGCCACTCCAAATTCCCAGTGGGAGGATTTAATCAAGCTTCCAGCCCCAAACACAGTCCAATGGGACAACATTAAAACCCAATTAGACTTGGTGCTGTTGGCGCTAGAAACCTTAACTGGCATTGGTTCAGAGGCTATGCTTTCGGCGGCAACTGATCTGAATTTAGAGTCAAGAGTGCCAGACCGCGTAGCTTTATGGCGACTGCGCCAATCAAATCCCCTACGCAAAGGTCAAGGAGGGCGAAAAAAGCTAGATGTCGAAGAAGCGCGATCGCTTGTTTTGATCACCTGCTACTTAGCCAAACAGCACCAGGAATTGATTCGCCGTGCTGTCGGTCTGTTGGAACAAATGGCAGAAAATAACCGGGAACCTCACCAAGCTGCTTTACTTGGAGATTATATTGATGCTTTTTGCAACACCTACCAAGAGCGGATGGAAGAGGACGAGCAAATCTCAACGGATTTACTAACCAACCTGGCACTAAAACTGCTTGTAGATTTACTTTTTTATAGTGCTCCTGGTGGGCATCGTCGTCTCTGGCTAGCACTTATAGACCGTTCAACAAAATTTTAGATTTGAAATTCCTCAACCAAAATCTTCCTCGTAGTTCTTGCCATGCCTCTATCAAATTCTGTCATTCGTTGCTACACACCCCCGACTTGCACGCTCGAAGTATTCGCGCAAAGCTCACCTCTGTCCCGTTGGATGGGGAAAACTGTCCTCAAGCACCTAAACTTTGAGCTACGTTTTGATGATCCCCGACTACCAGAGGAAAACAGAGTTCCAATTCGAGGCGATCGCGATCAACTCGAAGCCTTATGTGATGCCGTCACAAGCTATGTACAGCAATTCCTTCAACAGTCTCCAGAAAACTTTTGTGTCAGTTTATCTGATACCCAAAAGTCAAGCACAGCACTGGATGAGCCGGAATCAAAGTCCTCAACAAAGACATTAAATTCTTTTACTACCCAGATTCCAGGGACAAATATCCATTTAGAACCAAGCAGCGATTTAACTCACAATTTATTTCTCGGTTCTCTCGCCAACCACGCATCTGGCCTCGTAATTCAACTCAGTCTGCTGCAACTATTTGATTTGGCAAGTGCTTTAGATGAATACTCATCTGATGTCATGGCACTGCCAGCTCTCAACAGCAGGAGTTCGACTCTGAGGTTCCCGGCTTGGGCGCCTATTGCCGCAGTATTAGTATTAGGTGTAGGTTTTTTACCAGTTACTTGGCAATATGCTAACGACATTAGGGAAAAGCAACAGCAGACAGCCAAAACAGCAGATCCAGTAGCGGTAAAAGCTGCTCTAGAACCTTCATCTTCAGCAAGCTTTCCCACACTTCAACCGGGACTCACTCCCCCAGCAGATAATTTGCTAGGTTCTACCCCTCCGCTTCCCACATCCAGTTTGCTCGAAATACCCTTAACATCTTCTAGTTCCAATTTCTCTACAGTGCCACCTCTGTCGCCAAATAATGCACTGACAATACCTCAGAAAACGATTTCAACCCTTCCCAGCAATCCAGGGACACCATCCGGCAAAATCTCAGGCCAGAAAATTGCTACCTTACCAAATCTTGAACAGAACCTTACACGTTCAAGTCCCCAAGCGGATGCTCTCCCTCAGCGGCGGAATTTGCCATCTAGCCTATCTTCTACGACAGGCAGATCATCATCAAATATTTCACCAGTTCCCCCGTTTCTTAGCACCATACCCAATAATAGTGGTACCAATACCCCTACCCAAGCCCCCTCACTAAACTCACAACAGCTGGACGAAACAATCAATTCTCTACGGGCAGCTTCTGCTGGAAATAAACCCTCTTCAGAACTTCCCTCGTCTAGAACTGAGGATAATAATCCATTTATCGATCAATTAGGAGACGGACGCAAAACCCCTGCATCTAGAGAAGTGGCAACTAAGGGTACATTATTTGACACACCTCAAATAGCAGAAGCTAGAGAATACTTAATAAAGCGTTGGCAACCACCTACTGGACTAGGACAAACATTAGAGTACAGTTTAATAGTCAGTGTTGACGGTGCAATTGAACGAATTTTTCCTCTCAATAAGGCTGCAAGAGAATTAGTTGATAGCGCTGGGATGCCTGAAGTTGGTCAACCTTTTGTTTCCGCCAATACACGCGGACAAAATGTCAGAATTCGAGTTGTTCTCAGTCCTGACGGCAAGGTACAGACTTTTCCTGATGAATAAGTAAATAAATCCGTTTGATGCCACTTGTAAAACTGGTACAAACTTTGTGCCAGTTTGTATTTGCTGCAATTGCTATTGAGCTTGCCTTTTGGAGTCCACTTACCAAACTGGTCTTACTATTGATACTAGTAAGCCTACGAATCAATACAATCACTGTTAACATCAATTCTCCAAAATCAAACGACAGATACAAGTCTGGAAACCCAGATTAAATCTGATGTCTCTTATTGGTATAAATCACTCAGATTAAAGGTAGGAAATATGCAAACAATTGGTACTCAAAAAGACAGTCCAGCTTGGGTTATTCAAACTTGGGCAGCTTTTGTAATTTCTATTTCTATGACCACCTTCGGTATTGTAAACTTACCTGTGAATAGCTGGGTGAAAGGCTTTATGGGCATGGGTTTAGTTTTTTCTGTTGGCTCAACTTTTACTTTGGCGAAAACTACTAGAGATTTGCACGAAAATAGAAGATTAACCGCTAGGTTAGACGAGGCGAAAGTAGAAAAATTACTTTCACAACACGATCCTCTAAATTTAAAATGAAGGTAGTCATACCGATTTTGGATTAAAAGGCTTTACTAAAAAGCCGTTTTAGGAATATCAAACAATACTACTTTTTCCAATTTGATGTGATTTATACATCAGAAATTAACTGTATAACCAAAAACAAAAGGACTGGATATACCAGTCCTTTGTTATGTTAATTTAAGGTTTTTATCTTAATAAACGGATTTTTTGGTTTTTAACTTTTGCTTTTTACGCCGACGTTCGCTAGCAGTGACTGCCTGTTCTACCGGATAACCCACTAGAGGAATTACCTGATATTTGCGCTCTTCTTCTAACTTTTTCAGTTCAGTGTAATCAAGCCAGTGGATGCAATCAACCGGACAAGTGTCAATTGCTTCTTGGATAATTTCCTCAGCGTCCCCATCTTGGCGAACTACGCGCGATCGCCCATAATCTGGTTCAATGTAAAAGGTATTACGCGCAACATGAGCGCAATGCTTACAACCAATACAGGTGATTTCGTCAACGTAGACACCATTTTGACGCAACATACCGCCCAATTCCGGTTCTAAACCAGAACGTTCTGGGGCATCCCGTAAAAAACCCCCTAATTCTGGTTCAAAACCGGAACGGTTCACTTCTTCTTCTTCCGGCGACGGCAGAAAATCAGCCATTACGCACTCCAGCGCTGTACTACTAGGCGAATTGAACCATCTTCATTTTTTTGTTGTTCAGCAACTTGAAAGCCAACACGAGCGGTTTCTTTCACAACTGTTTGGTAAGCATAACGCTGTGTTACTTGGCGCAAGAATCCGTCTACAGACAAATTTTGCTGCCAATATTGCAAGTCAGCCACCAGTTCATATTCCTTGCCATTCCATCTAAAGCCGATGTCGTAGCCATTTTCCTGTTCAATAGTAACTTCGGCAGGATGGGTTTGACCGCGATAACCACGTACCTCCTGTGTCCCTGGTTTCCAGTCTACGCCTAATTCAGTCAAAGCATCTTTCAAAGAATCAAGGTTACGGATTTGAGTCTTAATTTGGCTAAAGTGTGACATGATGGTTATGAATTAATGACATTAAACTACTGTGAAAACTTACCAATTGCTGTAAGTGCTTTGCGTATTCGCCACATTCGATTGCTGCACCTTAGCGGCGAAGAATTCTGAGGTTGGCTCATGATTAAGTACTTGCCCCAACTGTGCTTCTATTGCTGCTGTAACCTCAGCGCAAGACGCACCTACGATGCCAGTGACTTTTTCTTGTACCCGACCGTCTGGATAAATTATGAACTCTAATGTCTCCATGCTCTTGGGCAACCACGATAGTTGAATTATACTGCCTTAGCACCAGGCTATAAATATAGCCATAGGAACATTTTTACTTTAGATACAAACTTAGCATTTGCTAAATAATCTTCCACTTTTTAAGATATATATCTCAGAATCTTTACAAAAATTATTACTATATAAGCAAATACATCAGTTTTTAATTAGTATCTCTTAACTTTATCGATTAGTCAAGGTAACAACTGAGCTTGCTAAATAAGGGGTAAAAGTCCTAAACATAAGCATTAGAGCTAGTATAGCCAGCAAGATTAGTTACAAAAATATAAAGTTTTTCAATAAATTTTATCCTTACCATTAGATTTACTTTATTCTTTTAAGGTTTTCAAGAGCGCAGTATCAGATTACAGCAAGATAGTGGGGTACACGTAGGTATTGTATTAGTTTGGGACAAAATTCACTCACTTTTAACTTGTTACGAATGCACTGATGTACATGAAAAAACGCGAGTGATTGTAATTTTTATCAGGTCAAATGAAATTGATCTAGCTTCTCAAGGGATTAAAGAAGCGCAGGCTGTGATTTTGCGATCGCATCTAGCAACTTTTGCAGATGACTGGGATAGCTTGGAAATAAGTATTTATGACAACTATGACGGAGCAAAACAAATCTTTAAGCGAGGTGATGTTGTTCTGGTACTATTTCCAAATTCTAGCCTGACTACTGCCAAAACACGACCTGCTCTGATTGTGCAAACTACGAATTAAGAATTAGTATCATTGGTTATACCAGGTTTTTCGCCACTGCTGCATTTGCTTAATCTCTGTATTTTGTGCCTTGATAATTTCTTGAGATAATTGCTTGATTTCAGGGCGCTTAGACTTACTTAAGGCATCCTGTGCCATTGTTACAGCCCCTTCATGGTGAGGAATCATTGCATTGATAAAGCGTAAATCAAACTCAGCATCAGCTGCACCTAAGTTTTGACTCATCATCATAGTTTTCATTTGGTCAGATGACATCTCCATCATCTGACCCATTTTACTGTCATAAGCCATTGGTTTATTTCCCGCATTGGCATACCAAGCTTGTCGCCACCGCTTCATCTGAGTGATTTCTTGGTTTTGCGATTTGATGATATCGTCTGCTAGTTTTTTGATTTCAGGACGTTTTGATTTCTGCTGCGCTTCTTTCGCCATTTCCACAGCCCCTTGATGGTGCGGTGTCATCCCGTCAAGAAAGCGTAAATCAAAATTAGCATCGGCTGGGCCTAAATTCATTGCCATACTGTGATTCATACCACCACCGTGGTTCATCATCTGCTGCTTGTCGTTACTATTGGTGGCGGTTGCGTTTGGGGCTTGGCTTTGGTTTTGGGGAGCAGTATTAGTACAGGCTGTGATCAACCCACCGGCTGAGGCGATCGCACTAAAAGTTAACGCCAAAAAGCCATTCTTCACAGATAGCAGTTGCATAAGTCTCACCTAACAGTTTCCTAATTCTATATTTACTTCCTAGCTTTGCAGTCAGAAATGAAATTAGGATGAAATTCAAAGATCCCCGACTTCTCAAAGAAGTCGGGGATCTGATTTTCATTTCTTACTCAAAAGTGCATAAGCTTCATTAACTAAGTGCATTTTCTCTTGAGCTTGTTTTAGCAGTTGCGGCTTCCCAACAAATAAATCTGGATGCCATTTTTTTACTAAAGTTCGATAAGCTTGCTTTACCTCTGCCAAAGAAGCATTTGCTTGCAATCCTAAAGTGCTGTAGGCGCGAGTAATTTTATCTTTTTCCGTCTGGGTTTTTGGTTGTTTGGGTGCTTCGTTGTTTTGAGTTGTATTTTGCTGTTTGCCAGTTTTAGAACTAGGCGATGTCTGACGACAAGCCTTAGAGCTACGCATTTCTGTTTTCATACGCGCTATTTCCTCATTGAGTTCCCAATCACGAAATTTCGCCTCTACCTCTTCTGGACGTGGAGAAGGAGAAGCTTTTGGCAAAGGTGGTGGAGAAACAGATTCTATCCTTGTCCCAGTATTCTTAGCAGTATCTTTTTGTGAGTAAGTTTTAACTCTCTCTGGTTGTGGCGAATATTTTCTATTTGTGTTTCTGTCTTTTGGTATTTCTTGATAAAATTGATGATTTGAAAAGATTTTAACTTTTTCTAACTCTCGTAGCAACTGATTAAAACCATTTTGTAACTGCTGCAAGCTTTCACGTTTATTAGTAATTTCTAGCGGTTCTTGACTGAATTCAAAGCAAATTACTTTTTCGGCTTTTTGTTCATACTCAGCCAAAATTAATAACCCTTGACTGCTAAAGCGAGAGAAATAATCTTCAATTGAAATTATACAAAGTTTAGCAACTTCCTGATGATAAGATCCCTTTGCTGATTGTTCGTCTTGTTTTTGGATATTCTTGTTTAGCAAATAAGAAATACTTCCAACTACAGCAGCACCTACTGGTCCGCCCAACAACCAACCAATACCACCACCAACTGCGATGGAACCAGGTTCACTAAAATCATCAGTATTGCTTGGCTTTGAGGGTAATGTTACTTGTGGTTCGCTAGGAAAGGGAATTAATAAATCTTGTGGTCGTTCTTCTTGAAAAAATTCATAAGCTTGATAAAGCCATTTCACCACAGCAAATTGCAATTGGGTCAGGTCTTTTTTAAGATTATTTATCTGCCAAGATTTAAAGTTATTTTCTGCCAATGCAACTGCGGCATCAGCTTGATATTTTGTAAGTAGCTTGGGTAATGCTAGCCAATCGCGTAACTCTCCCACGCTAGTAGCAAAGCCTTTATAAATTAAATTGGCTGCTTTTTGTTTAATTTCAATTTTAGTATTTTGTTTATCATTAAAAGATTTTATTTCAATAGCAATCGGGTCAATTTTAGCTTTTAATGAGTGCTGAATTTGAGAAGCGATCGCTTGCACTTTTGGCAAACGCACATTACCACGATTTGGTTGCAAAATCCCCACAACATTTTGCAAAGCTGTTTCAAAAGCCGCTAACCCGCTACTATTAGCAGCAGCAACATCGCCTTTTAATCTGGCTCTTAAAGCAGGTAAAGCATCAACGCGATATAAATTACTAAAACCTGGGGGCAATTCGGCTCGAAAGCTTTCCGCAACAAACACCAGACGATTTTGGACTTGTTTTTGCTCGTCGGGTTCGAGTAAGTTCATAAAATTGGCAACAAATATAACTGTTTTAATACCGCGATCTAATAGCCAATCTCGTAAATTTTCCCGTTCACCCAAAGTCATTAATTTACGTGCATCTAATAATTGAATAACTAAATCTGTACTTAAAAGTTGTTCTCGGACTAAATTATCTTGTTCATCTCGATCATTTGTTCCCGGTAAATCGAGCAGTTCTACACCTGTTTCCAAAAAGGAATGCGGACAAAAAACTTCCACAGATGCTACATCTTTTCGCATCTGCCTATTGCCATCAAGAATTGCAAATTGCTGTAAAACTTCTGTACCACTACGATAGATTTCTGTACCATTTACCAACACAATGCGAGTTCGCACATCAGAGCCATACTTAACAGTAATTGCTGCGCCTGTGGTGGGAATTAAATCAATTGGTAAGGTACGATTCCCTAATATGGCATTCAATAGGGTAGACTTACCATGATTAAAAGGTCCAAATACCGCAATCCGAAAGCTAGGATTAACCAGATGATTGGAAATGGTAATTATATCTTGATGCAGTTGCGATTCGCGTTCTAAATTCAGTAAAGCAGACGCAGATTTGAGAGAATCTGCTAAATCCTTATAAACTTCATACTGTTGTTGCATAGTTCCTCGCTCCCAGCTTCTATCTGGGAACGATAGTAATGAGATATGTTAGCTATAGTAAGCTAATAAATTGCTATACGCTGCCTCGATTTTTTGTAACTGAGCTATTACATCTTCCTGTAAGCTTTTTAAACGTTTGAACTCACTCTCACGATTAATTTCGCGGGTTTCTTTCTGCTTGAGTAGATTATCTAATTCAGATTTGCGGGATACAATATCATCGTTAATCCGTTTACTCACTTCTCTTTCGTAAGAGTCAAAACACTCTTTCACTGCATTGTATACAACCTGAGATTGCTCATTTGCTACTTGGGGTAGGTATTTAACTAACTCTTTTTTAGCGGTTTTAACTAACTCTTTCCGCGCTTGATCTGCTTGCAAAAATCCTACTCCCAAACCTAGCACTGCAAACCCGATTGGCCCAAGAAAAATACCTGTCACTGCTGTAATTATCCCGCCAACGCCAATTACGGTGAAGTAGTTTAATAAGATATTTTTCCAATCAAACCCAGCGCCAGCTAGTGCGAAACCAGCAAGATTTCCTCTAGACAAAGATAACAATCCCATTGCCCATTTTGCCCATCCGGGAGAGTTATCTTCTTCAGCAGTGGTAGTCGTATTTACTTTAACGTTTTGTCCGGTGAGCTTTTCTGTGATTTGGTCTGTGACTTGACTATAAGATGCGCCATATTGTGCAGCACTGCGAGAAAGTTCTCTAAAAGCAGCATTGATATCCTTTTCAGCAGTTAATGTCCAAGCAGCAGATTTGTCGCTGATATATTGCTCAAAGGCTTTTTGCAGTGCGGTGTTAAATGCTTCTCGTTTACCACTACTAAGAAAATCAAACAGATTTAATTCTGGCTGATAGCGTAAGAAATCGTTTTCAAAGGTATTACCTAAGTTTAAAACGTAGCTGCGAAAAGACTCGGAAATCGTTCTTGCTTGAGTGTCTCTGGTATTGATAATTTCTTTTTGGAATTCATCTCGAATACCTGTGAGTTTGTTAAACTCCGGTTCAACTGAATCAATTCGTTTTTTTAATTCATCTACATCTTGATCAAGTAATGGTATGCGTCTTGCAACGGCTTCGCGGGTATGATTGCAAGCAAGTCTTGCTAAAGTTCTAACTTGACGGAGTTCTGCGATCGCACGTTCTCTGGTAAGAAAAGTATTAAGCGAACCCATAAACTTAGGAAAGCCAGTTCCCTCTAAATCAGCTTGAGGATTTTTCAACCGTCGTCTGAGTGCTTGAATTGACGAAAGCTCGAACACACGTTCGTCATAAATATCCTGACCCTCCACAGAGCAATATTCTGCTAAATTCGCTTTAAATACTTGCCGTAATCTGTTCTCAGATGCTTCTAATTCTTCTACATCGTCAGGATCAATCAATGATTCTCGCACCTGATCCCAAGCATTAACTAAGAAGAAGACTGTCAATCCTCGACCTTTAATATAATTTTCTAGATAGCGACGCTCACCTAATGTACAAGGTTGAGAAGCCCTCATTACAAACAAAATTGCGTGGCAGTTATTTATATAACCTAAAGATAATTCGTTTCGCGCTTCTGTATCATTCAATCCTGGACTATCGACAATTTCAATTCCCTTTTCTAGTAACGTTAAGGGATACTCAACTACTGCATAATCAACATCTGGAAAGGCTTGTTTTTTCTCCTGTTCTAGTTTTTTGGCTTCAGTCGGATCAATGGTATATTTATATTTAAAGTTCTGAAAATCTAGCTGTTGTGGACTTTTACCATCATTAAAATGAATGGTAACTTTCTTTTCTGCCCCATAGCGTAAAACTGTTAACACTGCGGTACAAGGGTTAACATCACTCGGTAATAAGTTTTCACCAATTAAGGCATTAAGAAACGTACTTTTCCCGCGTTTCATATCGCCCAATACCAAAAGGCGAAATACACCTTGACGGAGGTTTTTACTGGCTATTGTAATATCTTCAATATCTTGTTCTAAACTGAGTTTTCCTGATGAAGAGTCTCCAGCTAACTCAGCTTTATTAATGGTTTCGGCTAGTTTGCTCAAACACACAGAAATCTCTGATCGCACTTGAGCAACACGCTCTAAATCTTGGATAAATCTGTCAGTTGCTACCTGATCACTCATAATAGTTACACCTTTATTAAAGATTGGTTTTTTTGGATTCAAAAAATAATTTGTAAGACATCCAGCCCAGTGCAGCAATAATAATAAATCCAGCCACCACGGAGGCTATCTTTACTGCAACCAGTGTTACCACACCAAGGGCAAACAGCTTTCCACCAAGGATAACTTTTTTCATCCAAGGTTTCTGGGAATCTTCCGGCTGATGCTTTACAGTTTGATGAAAAGCCGCATCGGTAGCTTGGATGTTAGCTTCCATTTCCCGGAGACGCAATTCAACTTCTCGCTCTCTGAGTATACGTTCCCGGTGTTCAAGTTCTTTTTGGCAATCGCTTTCAGATGTCATTGGTGTCTATCCCGTCTAAGACAATGAAAAGATGTCAGCATTTACTAGTTATTCATGCAGTATAGTAACTTACACTGATACTTTTTAACCCCAGTAAAATTACTACTTTCCTCTTCATTGCTTGCTAAATTTCAAATAAAAGTTAGCCACCTACCATCAAATGCAGCCGTTATCAATAAACCAATTACCTAAATTTGCGAAAAGTTCATGGGTATAATTGGTTAATCGCTAAATCTGTTTTTCAATTTGAGCCATAGCTTTTTTTGTAAGCTTTACCCTATTCTGATAGTTATTGTTTAAAAATCCCCTTTGTAAATCTTTTAAAGGGGTATAATTTCATATTTACAATAATTAACATCAAAAAAAATTCTAGTTTGTAGTGAGCGATTTATCGCTTCTTCAGATTTATAAGGAGTAAAGTCCTGACTACAAACTTTAGTTTATTTATGCCTAGCAAGAAGTTGCAGTTAAATTTTAAGCCAGAGCTACTGCTGGTTGCTGCCAGCGTCCCATCGCCTTACCAATTACTGCTAATTCTTGCATTAAGTTGTCGAAACGGTCTGGTGTCAGAGATTGGGGACCATCAGATAAGGCTTTGGCAGGGTTGGGGTGAACCTCTATCATCAGGGAATCTGTACCAGCTGCGATCGCAGCCATTGACATTGAAGGCACAAACTCAGACCAACCTGTGCCGTGGCTGGGGTCAATCATTATTGGCAAGTGAGTCAGCTTTCGCAACACTGGTACTACTGATAAATCCAGCGTATTTCGAGTATGTTGGCGGTCAAAGGTGCGTATTCCCCGCTCACACAAGATTACATTGGGATTGCCAGCTGCCAGAATATACTCAGCTGCCATCAACCAGTCTTCAATTGTAGCCGCCATTCCCCGCTTCAAGAGAACTGGTTTCGACTGCGCCCCCACTTTTTTGAGCAAGGAAAAATTCTGCATATTTCTTGCCCCCACCTGGATCACATCAGCAATTTCAGCAATTTTATCGAGATCAGCAGTATCCATAACTTCCGTAATAATACCTAGTCCGCTGACTTCCCGCGCTTTTGCTAACAAATCCAAAGCACTCTCGCCGTGTCCTTGGAAAGCGTAAGGTGAAGTTCGGGGTTTGTATGCCCCTCCGCGCAAAAACTTGGCTCCAGCCGTCTTGACGCGCCGCGCTGTCTCCACAATCATTTCTTCATTCTCTACGGAGCAGGGACCTGCAACAATTACCAAAGGGTGATGTTCACTAAATACCACTGCTCCATTTGGAGTATTAACTACAACTTCCGAAGCTTCGCCGTGGCGGTACTGGCGGCTAGCCCGTTTGTAAGGCTGCTCTACTCGCAACACCTGCTCAATCCAGGGGCTAACTTCCTGGATTTGTAGTGGATCTAAGTTGGCGGTTTCACCTACTAGACCTATAACTACTTTGTGTTGACCAACAATTTTTTCTGGAGTTAGCCCCCAGGTAGTTAGTTCCTCATTAATACGGGTTATTTCTGCCTCCGGGGAACCACTTTTCATTACTATAATCATGTAAAATTTTCTGTAAATGGGCGTAACTTTATTGTTGCCTATTTGCTTAATTACGAATAGTTAAAAACGAAATTTATTTACAAAATAATAAGGACAGAATCTACCACTCAGTAGTTTTACTAGTAAATGACTGGATATGGGTATAAAAAGAGTTATAGCGGTTCCCATTCAGATGCGGTACAACGTTATATCACAAGGTGTAGGGGCACGGCATGCCGTGCCCCTACGGGTGTACTGCTATATATGATTTTAATTATCAATGTTGAAGTTTTGAAGAATAATTCAGAATGAAATTAGTGAGGGATTCGGACTTGCCACTAATTTATTCTGAATTCTGACTCCTGAATTCTTTCTTAATAAAATTTACCCAATACCGCAGTTATCTGATATCTGAGCGCTGTTAATTATGAGTTTTTTTGCCGAGTTTCGCGCCAAACTGCTACCATCCGTCCCCAATTGGTGCTGAACTCAGTCAAACCCAGCAAACTTCCGACTCTTTCTTCATCCCAAGAGGCAGAGAGAACGCCATAAGTTATTCCTAAGACCCCCAAACCAAATAATCCCATGTTCATCAATAACACGACGATGGGAGGTAGTTGGATGTCAGAGTAGATGGCAAGCAGATAGCTGACAACTAGGCTAGTAATACCCAGAGCTGTTGGTACACCACAGAACCCAGCTACTCGTCGGAGCATCCGCTGGCTGACTACTTGGGGAATAGTCATCTCTTCTTTGGTGTAACGCGGCTTTGTATCAGCCTGTTTGGCAGATTCTTTTGGTTGCGTTGCTGCTAGTTTACTTTGAGTTTTTGCGGGTTTTTGGCGCTTTTTGTTTGGTTCAAAAGGCAAACCCCTACGTTCAGATTCTTCAGCAGACATAAGCGGTAGTCCTTATCCACGAATACCGAGGCGAGCAATCAAAGCTAAATACTTTTCCCGGCTTTCCTGCGATATGTAGGCTAGAAGACGCTTGCGCTGACCAATGAGCTTCAACAGTCCCCGACGGGAAGAATGGTCTTTTTTGTTTGCCTGGAGATGTTGGCTGAGGCGGTTGATGCGCTCAGTTAACATGGCAACTTGGACATCGGATGAACCAGTATCGGTTTCGTGAACTTGGTAGTTGGAAATTATTTCTTGTTTCCGCAGTTGCGTCAGAGCCATGATCGATTCAATTTCTAGTTTTTCTAAATGTATGCAGCAGTCTCCCATAATATCACAGCCCTCAAGCTGGATGTGGAATCATCTTTGCTATTACATAAAAATTGCCGATGACTAAAATGTATCTCGTCTCCAAGCTGAAACCCAGATTTTATGTAGTAAGTCGGCTATCTTGTCAGCTAAATCAGCCTACTACCCCAGAGCGATCGCAATATTGGGATAAAGTAAAGCGATCGCCCCGAAAATAATTGACTGTGTATTCAAACAGGTGGTTATTATTCCACAAACCTAGCTTTTTGTCATCAGTACTGGTGCTGTACCAAGTGAAGCTTTAAAAATTTTGCTTCTTCTTTGTAAGCCGCTTGTGCTTCAAGCCGATAAATCAGAACTAGCTATGCAATTAATTAAAAAAATGCAAAAAAGTGTTCCCAAAACAAGCTAAAGAAGCTTCTCAACAACTTCGCTGAACTGCTCGTAAGGAGAAACTCCCACGATGGTTTCTGCTAAAGTACCATCTTTGAAAATTAAAACCGCAGGAATACTGCGAAGACCGAATTTTTTGAAAATTGGCTTATTGCTGTCAACGTCTACCTTAACAACTTTGGCGCGACCTTTGTATTCCTGGGCGAGTTGCTCCATTAACGGACTAATCAGACGACAGGGGCCACACCAAGTAGCAGTAAAGTCAACAACAACGACTTTCTCTTCACTTTCAGTTAAAACAGCATCAAATTCACTTTCTTGAACGTAAGCGACTATGTGAGTCTCAGTAGACATTTTTTAATTCCTTAGATCAAACTAAAAATTTCAGTAACAAGCTAACTATACAAACTATACTGCCTTCTGCTTGTCAGATTTACCTGTAACCGACATTCGGAAACCCCCGCCCTGACTTTTGCTTAGTAGCCTAGATTTAATAACCTATGTACATAGGGTGCGATCGCATTCTACATAACCGACCTAATTCAAAAATTTCACACTTTCAAGGCGTGGAAGCTTTACTTTAATAGTCATTCTTTTAATCAAATATTTCTATTTTCTCATTTTTTGTATTTATTTATCTTTACATAGTTTAGTATTTACTTATTATTTGTTTACTATTTTGTCAGTAATAATACTTGGCTATAAAAATTTTTATTCTTTAATACGCCAGACATATACGTTAATACTAAAACACTTTATATTGGACTTTGGACGTGATATTCAATGAAGATGCTTGGCCATCCGTACTGGCCATGCTCGGATGATTAAAATGGCATTGAGTATCTGATTCAATGCCTCAAAGACCCCAAAAAACAGAAACTAGACTACTCAGGCAAAAGAAACGCCATAACCGTCAGCACTACGAGTAATCAAGATTAAATCACCAGATATTTAAAAAACGAGAGAAGTGTGGAATAATACATAGGTGGTAAATTTAATTGCACTCTATTAATAAGAAATGTAAAGCTATGATTGCTCAACATTACAATTCAATTCATGTTGAAAACAACTTGCTTAAACAAATCAAAATTAAACAAAATCAGCTAAAAATTGCCCAAGAATCTAATATGCTCTATGTAGCAGAAGGATTACAAAATCAATTGTTAAAGTTACAGTGTCAATTATCGGAGCCGCAAGACCTCGAATTTCAAGCGTTGATGAGTTTGCTAGACGATTAAAATTTGTAAAGTTGTGTTACAAAGCTGATTGAAAACACAAAAACTCTGTTGCGAGTAAACAGAGGTAAGATGTTATGGTTTTTGCTGGGTAGGCGGTTTTTTTATAAGTAGTGCTGAATCAATCTTAAGAATAGGTTGAGTTGAGGACAGTTGCCTTTGCCTGAGAATTTGAATTTCTCTCTCAATGGAATCTTTTCCTTGCCTAAAAAAATCTTGAGAACTGTGTGGAACCAAGTCACGGGATAAATGTTGAGCTTGTACTGGAGTCAGACGAGGAAATGCTTGTTCAGCATTGGCAGAAGTCTGCACAGCCAGAAAAAAAGCTGTTGAAACCACTAAGGATTTTACTTTTATACATTGGGTGAATGTCAGGTTTAACATGATTGATAAATCTGTTGCGTGAATACTGCTTCAAACTAGTGGTCTGTCAAATTCATTTTGACGGTTAAGGAGACGCGATAAATCGCCGTCTCTACAGGGAATCTATCCGTCAATTATTTCTTGACAGACTACTAGCTTGTGTTGGTCTGATTATAATTATTGTATTTTGCGTTTCATAGTTATATCTATGTATATTGTAGAACTGTCCTCAATAGAGGCGATGCCTTTTCTACGAGACTCTACGCTAAGACAATAAAGATGTTTGCACAACGGAGGTCTAATATTAATTTGATAGACTATCTTAAATTTGAAATTATAAAAGTTGGTAGCTCAGGGCTGATAACTAACTATGAGTGAAGCCTTATTCTGTATCGAAAATCTGCGAGTTGCCTATCCTCAACGGAGTGGAGAAGAATCAAGCTGGGCGGTTGATGATGTATCTTTCACCTTGCAACCAGGTGAACGAATGGGATTGGTGGGAGAGTCGGGTTGTGGTAAGTCAACCATAGGACGGGCAGTAATGCGTTTACTACCCGCCTCTAGTCGGGTTGAGGGACGGGTGACATTTCAAGGACAGTCGCTGTTTGACTTGATGCCTAAGCAATTGCGGAAATTTCGAGGAGAAGCGATCGCCTTAATTTTTCAAGATCCGATGACACGCCTCGATCCGCTGATGACAATTGGTAAGCATTGTATCGAAACCCTTCAAGCGCACTCACCAGAATTATCAACGCGCCAAGCCAAAGAAAAAGCACTTGCTACCTTGGAAAAGGTGAATATTCCCGCTAGTCGCTGGAATCAGTATCCTCATGAGTTTAGCGGCGGAATGCGGCAACGGGTTGCGATCGCCCTAGCTTTACTCCTCAACCCCAAGTTAATTGTTGCCGATGAACCCACCACCAGTTTAGATGTCACTGTTTCCGCGCAGATATTGCAAGAATTAACTCGCCTGTGTGGTCAAGAAAACATGGGATTGCTGCTGATTTCTCACGATTTAGCAATGGTGGGTGAGTATTGCGATCGCATTGGCGTTATGTATAACGGCAAAATGGTAGAAATGGGTTCTACACAAACTGTACTTAGACACCCTCAACATGAATACACGCGATCGCTCTTAAAAGCAGCTTTACACATCCAAGCAGTAGATGAAATAGGAAGTGGGGAAGCAGGGGAGCAGGGGAGCGGGGGAGAAGAATTCATAACCAATGCCCCATGCCCTATGCCCCATGCCCCATCCCCAATTTTGAGTGTCACTGAACTGAAGCAATACTACACCATAGAACCTAACTTTATCGAACGACTGTTTAACAGACAAGCGCAGACAATTAAAGCAGTCGATGGTATCAACCTGAATCTTTATCCAGGAGAAATTCTCGGTTTAGTTGGGGAATCAGGTTGCGGTAAAAGTACGCTATCACGAACAATCTTGCAACTAATTCGTCCCACTAGTGGCAAAGTTGAGTTTTTAGGACAGGATTTAACTAAGCTGTCGCGTCAAGAAATTCGTTCTTCACGGCGGCAAATCCAAATGATCTTTCAAGATCCCCATGCTTGTCTCAATCCAGCGATGACGGTGGGACAAAGTATAGCTGATCCTTTATTTATCCACAATCTTGCTGATCCCATTCAGGCAAAAGAACAGGTTTTGTGGATGCTAGAGAAAGTCGGGTTAACACCGCCAGAAGTGTATTATGAGCGTTATCCATCAGATTTGTCTGGAGGACAACAGCAACGAGTTGCGATCGCTCGCGCTTTGATTACTCACCCTAAACTTCTCATTTGCGATGAACCCGTAAGTATGTTAGATGCTAGTGTACAGTCGCAAGTGCTAGATTTGATGTTGCAGTTAAAGGAAGAGTTTGAGTTAACTTATTTGTTTATCACTCATGACCTTTGGTTAGCGAGGTTTTTGTGCGATCGGATTGCCGTGATGAATAGCGGTAAAATTGTCGAACTCGGTATTACAAAAAAGATTTTTGCCAATCCTCAGCACCCCTATACCAAAACCTTACTAGCTGCTGCTCCCTTATTAGCACGCGCTTAACTATAGCGGTTCCCATTCAGATGGGGTACAACGTTATATCCCAAGGTGTAGGGGCACGGCATGCCGTGCCCCTACGGGTGTACCTAACGTAAACGAGAACTGCTATAAATAAAGTGAGGAATTATGAGTTTAAAATTCCTAAATCCTCACTTCTAACTTATAATTATTAACTCTTAATTCTCCTTCCTTTCCTCAATTAATAAGTCTAGGACTTACGCACTGTACAAATTAATCATGATGTGGATTAACGAAAATAGGTTGTTTCAGGGTTTGATTAATTATCCTTTGATCGTAAATAGACCATGCTGTAGGGGTTTAGCAATGCTAAACCCTTACGAAAGATGTGGCTTTTCACGTTACACATATTTACTATTTCTTGTCAATGCGTAAGTCCTAAAGTCTTACTGTTAAAGGATTCAATATTGTATCCTCTGATGCAGAACTTAAAAATAATAACTTTGCTAAAATACAGATGCTAGCTGATCTAAAAAATTTAAATTATCTCAACTAGAATTGCTATTATTAACGCTGGATTATTTTTGAATATTTTCTGAAGACTTACTCCAAGACGGCAGCAATGATTATTCGCCATGCGACTGAAACTGACTTGCCTGCAATAGTGGCAATTTACAATGCTGCCATTCCTAGCCGCATGGCAACCGCTGATTTAGAACTAGTGTCTGTGGAAAGTCGCCTTGCTTGGTTTAAGGCGCGATCGCCTTCACAATGCCCGCTTTGGGTAATCGAAATAGAGGGAGTAATTGCTGGATGGCTTAGTTTTCAAGCTTTTTATGGACGACCTGCTTATAATAAGACTGCCGAAATTAGTATTTATATAGCCCCTGCCTTTCAGAGATGTGGTTTGGGACAGCAACTTCTAGCACAAGCAATTGACGAAGGTACTAGTTTGGGTTTAAAAACTTTAATATGTCTCATTTTTGCCCACAATCAACCTAGTTTAAAGTTATTTGAAAAATTTGGTTTTCAACACTGGGGACATCTGCCTAAAATTGCAGAACTTGACGACGTTGAACGAGACTTAGTTATTATGGGACTAAGAATTAGTGAACCTGTTGTTTAATTGCAAGTTCTTAAAATTAGCAAACTGAGTCTAGATTTTATGTCTTAAACTTAGTACAAT
>Ga0335394_10001136_pt1 | contig 29556 bp, 21 predicted proteins | sample MAT03_FD_205741 | JGI IMG/M metagenome (GOLD analysis project Ga0335394, IMG submission 205741) | Freshwater microbial communities from Lake Fryxell liftoff mats and glacier meltwater in Antarctica - MAT-03 (spades assembly) (version 2) ...
AGCGCGTTGTAATGCCGCCACGCATCCGATGTGCCGGACTCTGCCCCGGAGGGCTTGAGATGCAGAATGCGCTCAATCAAAATTGACTTAAGGGCATTGGCGCGGGTTAAGGCATTCGGTTCGACTCCGCGCTGCATCAGATGGGCATCGACCAGCGGCAGATAGGTGAGCGGACTGGCGGCTAAACGGGGTAAATCGCCCAGAGAACTCAAGGCACGGCGTGTTAATCGGACGAATTCGGCCTCATCCATCGCATTAAAATCGACGGCATGATCGATACGTGGTAAAGCGCTATTGGCGGCACGGATTTCTGCCCGTTCCCGCCGAAGCTGCGGAAACCGATTCAAGATGGTTTTATCCAGCGCTGTTTGCAGCGAATCCGCAAAAACCTGGGTCGCAATCGCGGATGCGATGATCGTCAGCAGGAGTGCTAAGGTTGGGCGATCCCAAGCCCGATTTCCTCCAATGACGAGCGCGACCTGTCCGCCAAAAACCAACGCCGCCAGCATGGAATAATCCAACGAGCGCAGTAAATCCGGCCAAAAAGCCTGATGCTGTTCTTGGGTATACAAGCGCACCGACCAAAGTCCGCCCATCCCCGCACCAGACGAAATAATCCCCATCAGCGCTCCATATGGCAACTCAAAAATCAGGTTCAATGCCAAGCCGAAACCGCACAAACTTATGCCAATTCCTATTAAGACCAGGCGGCGCTCACGTACATCACGGCTCAAGCAGTAAAACCCCGCCCACAACGTCAGCGTATAAATCCCGATCTGAAGCGCCTGTCCTAACGCCATTTGTGCATTCCTCATTAATCCTTTTAGACAAGAAGATACCATATCAACACCGACTCTTGCATTTTTAGTCGAAATTTATATAATCAATTCTGACTAGTCAAATTTGAATAACAGGTTTTTGATGGAACGTGAATTACTGCTATTAGGGCTGCTGCGCCGCGAGGATATGCACGGCTATCAGTTGCACGAATTTATCAACGGCAATCTGGCCTCATGTACCGACATGAAAAAACCGACTGCTTATTATCTGCTCGATAAAATGGCGGAGCGTGGCTGGATTGTCGTCACAAAAGAAGAACAGGTAGAAACGAACCGCCCACCCCGCCGCGTGTATCAGATCACGCCGCAAGGTGAAGCGGCTTTCCAAAAACTGCTGCGTGAGAATCTGGCGGCCTATCACCCTGCAACTTTTGCCGGAAATATTGGGCTGGCCTTCATGGAGTCGCTGCCCGATTCAGAAGCACAAACGCTGCTCAATCAGCGGCGGGAAATTTTGGCGGCGGAATTGGCGCTGATGCAATCCGCACCCCATCACGGCGGTACGATGCAGTTGGTGATCGACCATCAAGTTCATCATCTCAGTGCCGAACTCAGTTGGCTCGACAGCGTTTTGGCTCGTTTAGCATCATTATGAAAGGATATACGTTATGGATTTTGTACGGTTTCTCCATTCGTGGACACGCTGGGGTGTCGTCATTGTGGCGGTCATCGCCGTCGTGTGGATGCTGCTTGGTTTGGTGCAAAAACGCGCTTATAGCAAAAATGATGGCCTGCTGATGACGGCCTTTAGTTCATTGATCGGCCTGCAATGGTTAATCGGGGTGGTGCTGATTATCATTTATGGCTCTCAGGTGAGCTTTAACGTCCGCTATATCTGGGAACATTTGACGGTGATGACGATTGCGCTGGCCGTCGCGCACGCCCACTATGCTTATAAACGCCGCGCCCTACCAGACAGTACTCGCTATCGGAATAATTTACTGGTGATTGTCGCCACCTTCGTCCTGATTTTTATCGGGATCGCCTTGCTGCCGAGTGGCATTCAATGGCGCTTCGTAGGTTTATAAACGAGGTACAGCATGGCTGAAACAACAAATCAAATTGCGGTTGATGGGGACAAACTCGACTTTAAGCGCATCCTGCCGATTTTCGTCATTGTGCTGGTCGATCTGCTTGGCCTGACGATTATCATCCCGCTGCTGCCGTTGTATGCGGCTTCCTTCGGCGCGACACCGTTCACGATTGGCTTGGTCGGCGCGGCTTATCCGCTGATGCAGCTCATCGGTGGACCGCTGCTCGGCAGTTTATCGGATCGTTATGGGCGCAAGCCTGTCTTGATCGTCAGTCAAATCGGTACGTTCATCGGCTTTCTGCTGCTCGGTTTCGCTAATGCCCTGCCGTTATTATTTCTTGCGCGTATCCTTGATGGGCTTTCCGGCGGCAACATCGTCGCGGCGCAGGCTGCCATCGCCGACAGCACCAATGACCGCACCCGCGCACAAGGCTTAGGCTTAATCGGCGCGGCTTTCGGATTGGGCTTTACACTTGGCCCTGCTATCGCCGGCATTTCGCTGGCCTTAAGCGGCAATAATTATCACGTTCCGGCTTTTGTGGCGGCGGCTTTCTCCCTAGCATCCATCCTGTTAACCACCTTCTGGTTTAAAGAAACCCGTCCAGAACGCGATGCAAATCACGTCAGCTCAAGCGCTAAAGGAAACATCGTCCAAAAAATTGCCCGCGCTTTAAGCAACCCCGCGATTGGGATGCTGCTCGTACTGATCTTCATGCAGCAGCTTGTCTTCGGCGGTTATGAAAACCTGATCCCGCTGTTTACGCTGAGCCGCTTAGGACTGAACGGCACAGGCAACGCCGTGCTGTTTGTGTTCGTCGGGGTCATTATTGTCTTGGTACAAGGCAAATATATCGGCCCTTGGAGCCGCAAATATGGCGAGCGTAAGTTGATCTACGTCGGGCTTGGGCTGTTATCGCTTGGGCTGATTCTGACCGCGCTTACGCCAAGACAACCAGTTTCGTGGTATTCGCAAGCCGATACGGTGGCAGAATTTAGCACCGATCAAGACGGGAACGCGCAAAAACTAGAGGTTTCCTTGCCGGCAGATGGCAATAAGGGCTGGTTGGGCTTGGCATGGATGCTGGCAGCACTCATTCCGGCGACGATTGGCGGCGGTCTGCTCTCGCCAAGTATCAATAGCCTGATTACGCGCCGAACACCTGCTGCCGAAGTCGGCGGGACGCTGGGGGTTAGCGCGGCGCTCGTCAGCGCGGCGAATGCGCTCACTCCCGTAATTGGCGGCGCAATCTTCCAATTTTTAGGAGTCAGCGCCCCTTTCTTAATCGGCGGCGTGATACTGGCGGCGCTGTTGATATTGGCTTTGCAGCGGATTACGCCCGGCGCGGAAGAACAGCGCTCCCCTGCCCCTGCACAATAAAAATAGGGGACGACTCGATATGAGTCGTCCCCTATTCAAAAATCCAAAATGATGCGGAAAATTAACGACCCGTCAGCGTAATCGTGACATCGTTATCGGTGATCGTCACTCCGGTTAAACGTCCGGCAGGAAGCTGACGGCGGAAGTAGCTGCGCCATGAACTGGCAATCGCCGCGTTCACCTGCGTGACCAGATCACCCGATGCTGGCTGACCATTTGCCGTGATGCTGTCTACCGTCCAAGTCAGCCGCCCATTTGTCAAGCTCGGTACCAGAACAGTGACAGTTGTAACCGGGCTTCGGCGTGGCAGAGTCACCGTCGCACTGACGACGACCTGACTCGGCTGCAAATCAACGACCACATCGCTCACACTGCGGCGTGGGCTGTTGGACACACGATAAGCCTCATTAATCTGATCTTCTGTCAAAGTAACGCTGGTCGTGACGGCATTCTGCGCGAAGGCGGGTACGGCGGCAGCAATCATGATAACGGCGAAAGTAAGGACAAGGACGATTTTGCGGAAGGTATTCATCAGAACTGTTCCCCTAAATAAATCATTGATTGATGCTTTTAGCATAAAGCGCACTTGTTATAAAAATTCTTGAGGTTGTAAAAAAGGGGCAAAATCCCTGTAAAGTTCCGCTCTAATATTTTTCTATTTTTGCGCCTACAGATTTTTTACGCGGCTCATAAATGCTTCCTACACAACGGTTGTATCTTAAAAGCATCGCAAGCACACAAAAATGCTTGGAACGTAAAATCAAATTTTGTAGGAGGAATCTCATGACTACGTTAGTACGCTGGAACCCAGTTCGTGAAATGACCGCTATGCAGAACGTGCTTGATCGTATGTTTGACGAAACATGGCGGGGAACACGCCCAACCTTCGCAGGCAATGCGCTGCCGTTGGATGTGCATGAAGATGCGACGGGTTATACCGTTGTGACTGCCCTACCCGGTTTGACCGCAGATCAGATTAATGTCAGCTTCCAAGATGGTGTCCTGACCATCACAGGCGAAACCGCACATCCCGAAGTGAAGGAAGATACCCGCGTGTTGGTGCAGGAACGCAGCTATGGGCGCTTCAGCCGCAGCGTGACCCTACCGCAGGCCGTCAACGCTGATGCTGTGGAAGCGAGTTTCGAGAACGGTGTCCTCACCCTGACTCTGCCGAAAGCGCCGGAAGCCCAACCGCGCCAGATTCAGATTAAAAGCAACGGTGTCTTGGCCTCGAAGAGTTAACCTGAAGCCAGAAACCACGCTCCATAAATAAATAACTCACCTTACGCAGCCAGCCGCTCCGGGTTCAAAACCCAGAGCTACGCGCAATCTGGAAACCTCTAAAGAGGTTAAAGAACCTTTTTACTTAACCCCTTCAGGGGTTTTTAAACCCTCTAGCTGGCAGTTTTGAACTGCCATTGTCCAGTGATTTGAATGTCTGCGTAAGATCAGTAAATGAGTGATTGAAGGCGGCGATATCGCACATCGCCGCCTTTTGATTCAATGACCAACTAATTCTTGATAAATAGCGATCAGCCGATTAGCTACCACTTCCCCACTGTGCCGATCTTCAATTAACTGCCGAGAGCGCTGCCCCATCACATCTAAACGCTTTATATCTAAAACGGCTTCCAGCATCACCTCCGCAAGAGCCGCCGGGTTTTCCGAGGGCACAATCCAGCCATTACCATCGACTGTTTCCGGCATCCCTCCCACATCAGTAACAATCACTGCGCGTCCAAAACTCATCGCCGTGATAAGGGCAGCACTTTGATAAATATGTCGATAAGGATGCACAACAACATCCGCTGCTGTGTAATATGCCCACAAATCATCATGCGGAATAAATCCCTCATACAAATGCACATTCGCTAGTCGTGTGATTTGGTCTAGTGCGGGGATTTTCGCCCGTTCTAAAGGATCAGCTTTGCCAGCGATAACCAAGTGCAAATCGGGTCGTGTGGCAACAGCCCGTTTAAAAGCATCCAAAAGCACATCAACGCCTTTGTAATACCGAATTGAGCCAAAAAATAGCACTATAGGTACCTCTAGCGGAAGGCCAAGCTGCTGGCGTGCCTGCATTTTATCGGCCTTTCCACGATGATCTGTCTTATCAAATTCGATCAAAGGCACAATACGCATCCGATCTTTTGAGAAGCCAGGATACACTTTCAAAAAATCATCTACATTAGCCTGCGTATGCAGGATAAGCCGATCTGCCTCTTCATAAATCTTACGCAGCGGATCAGTCGAGGACTCCAGCGCAAATAAAGGCACAACATCATGTACCGTATGCACAACGGAAATGCCAAGCGCCTTCAACTGCCGAATAAGCCACACATCAAAGCGAGGTAAGCGGCTCCATTGAATATGGACGACATCCGGCTTAAGACGGCGGGCATCCTGTAAGACATGCCAATGCCCCAAAGGATAACTGATCCCACGCAGCACCCGGCGCAAACGTGGATATTTGAGCAAACGTGGGTTATCTAATCCGCGAAAATAAATTTGATTGGTTTGATAATGCTCAGGACGAGGCATCGTATCATCATATAAAAAACGTGATGTGATATAGCGTACCTGACATCCTGCTTGCGCCAATGCTTCACAAGTGGCTGCATCATAATAAGGTGTCAATTGTGCTGGATCAATTTGCCAAATCGTTAACGGCTTAGTATTTCCAGACATCGTTTAGTACCTGCCATTCTGCCTGCATTTTTGCATCGTTGATTGGGTCACGGCGAAATCTGGTTTTTAGCCATCGCATACTGGCTTTTCCCGTCAACTCAAGAATAAAAACCATTTTCAAGAACCAAACTGCGCTGTGGCGATGGCGTTTGCGAAAATAATATAAGGGGCTCAAATGATAGTTCCGCACACGAATAAGTGGATAACGTGAGACAGTGGTTGATCCATGATGTGTTACATTGGCATCTGGTAAGTAGACGATACGCTTGCCAAGCAGCAAGGCGCGTTCACATAAATCGGTATCTTCCGCAAAAAGAAAAAAGCCTTCATCAAAACCACTAAGCTGTTGATAGTCCTCACGCCTCATTGCTAAGCATGATCCTTGTAACCATGCAGCATCAAAAGCTTTTACCGCGTTTTTTGCTAGTGTTTGATAATGCCCATATACCAGTGAGGGTACAAAACGATCAAGTCCCCAATATTTAGCCAGTATTCTAAACGGGGTATAAGGTGCGCGAGCCGTCAAAGCAATTGTCCCGTCCGAATCATGTGTCCGTGGGCCAACAATGCCTACATCTGGATGAGCCTCCAAATATTCCATCAAAGTAGAAACTGCTTCTGACGTTAAAATTAAATCTGGATTGACCAATACGATCACAGCGCCTGATGATGCTTTAAAGCCCAAATTATTGGCGGCACCAAAGCCTAAGTTTTTTTCGTTGACAATCAATTTAATCGATGGAAATTCAGCAGCAATAATTTGTGCCGTTTCATCAGAGGAAGCATTATCGACCACAATCACTTCGACGTTCAGCGGCATTTGTACAATACCCTGCAAACATTCGCGGATAAGCGCACCAGTATTATAGGTAACGACCAAAAGGGAGAGAGTCTTCATAGCAATTTCAACTTACGCCTTAAAAAAATCATCAATAACGACTAATCCTTTTGAACGCCGATAAAAATTGATCACTGCTTGACTGAACCATGGCTTAGGGAAAAAGCTGTCGATTATCATCATAAACGCCAAAACCCGCAGCCGCAGCCGTCCTTTTAAAAGGACATGCAGGAGATGTTGCCGCGCCGCTTCCCCTTGCTTTTCTAACAAATAAACATGACCGAGATAAAAATTAACATAAAGAAAGGCTGTTCGCTTGAGTTCCAAAATACCGGGAGATAAATCAGTACGTTGGTAAATTTTTTGTATAATGATCGCCCAATCATGGTTAAATTTTACGATCTGGTTGGTCGTTTTACTACCGCCATGAAATCGAAAAGCCGCCATATTTCGCGGAATATAATCTGGCTTATAATCCGCCAGTACCATCCGCAGCCAATAATCCTGATCCATTAAATAATGAAAAGTCTCATCAAACAGACCAATATGGGCAGTCACTTCTCGCCGCCAAAAAAAGGCTGGTTGCGCCCACCGCATTCGCATGGTCAGGGCATCGCGTAAATTAAAGGATTGTGTTTTAAGGACAACGGGAAGAATTTTGCCTTCTGTATCAATCGTCAGACAATCCCCATAAATAAAGTCGACTTCAGGATGCGTCTGAAAATAATCCGCGACGAAAGCCAATGTGCCGTCAAGGTAAATATCGTCGGAATTAAGGTAGGCCAGAATATCACCGCTGGCAACGTGCAAGCCTTTATTGATAGCGTCCGATTGCCCGTTATCGCGCTCGGATGTCCATTTTAGACGGCTATCCTGAACATTTTTCAGAATATCAACGGTTTCGTCCGTCGAGCCGCCGTCCATGACGATATGTTCAACATGGGGATAATCCTGCTTTAAGATGCTGTCCAAAGTGGCTTGAATAAACTTCCCCTGATTGAATGAAGGCGTAATCACACTAATTCGTAAATCCTGTGGCATGGGCTGGCTTAACTTTCTTAACGGAATTCTGGTTAACCTGTACTACAATCAAAAGATTACGAATACGCATTGGGCTTTAATTTCATTATAATGCACATGCTAGGTTTAGACTGAAAAGAAAAATGATCGCATGGCTTTGACAGAACCGCGTGAACTAGACATAGTGCCTGATTATTCCGATGCGCTGGATAACCTCCCAGAGACGGTCATCCGTCCTTCTAAGGGATGGTCAGCGCTGCGCTTGCATGAATTGTGGGAATACCGCGAACTGTTGTATTTCCTTTCGTGGCGTGATATTAAGGTAAAATATAAACAGGCGGCGCTCGGCGCAACCTGGGCGATAATCCAACCGTTTATGACGATGGTGGCCTTTACGCTGTTCTTCGGTAATCTGGCGAATATGCAGTCCGATGGCGTTCCCTACCCTATTTTTTCTTACACGGCGCTCATCCCTTGGACGTTCTTCGCTGGAGGCTTGACCCAAGCCGCCAACAGCCTCGTCGCGGATGCCAATCTCGTGCGGAAGATTTATTATCCGCGTTTGCTTTCGCCGATGTCGGCGATTGTCAGTGCGCTGCCGGATTTCTTCCTCGCCTTCATCATCTTAATCGGCATGATGATTTTTTATGGCATTTACCCTAACCCGCTGACTCTGCTGCTATTAATCCCGCTGCTGCTATTAACAATTATCACGGCGCTCGGAATCGGTTTATGGCTGGCAGCACTCAACGTAGAATATCGGGATATTCGCTACACCCTGCCCTTTTTGGTGCAGTTCTGGTTATTTATTACGCCCATCGCCTACCCTTCCAGCTTGATTGACGAACCCTGGCGTACTATTTATGGCCTGAATCCGATGGCGGGTGTGGTCGAAGGCTTCCGCTGGGTGCTGCTCGGCAGCGGAAATCCGCCGGGACTCATGTTCCTCGTCTCCACTCTTGTCGCAGTTTTAGTGCTCATCGGCGGACTGTTTTATTTCCGCCGGATGGAGCGCACCTTCGGAGATGTGATATGAGCAGTCCGGCTATTCAAGTACGCGATCTCGCCAAAGAGTACAAACTCGGCGAGCGACAGGCACGCGGGTATAAATCGGCGCGGGATGTCATCGCAGGGATGTTCGAGAGGAGCAATGGGAACCGCGCCAGCAAAGAGACTTTTTGGGCTTTGAAGGATGTTAACTTTGATGTTCAGCATGGCGAAGTACTCGGTGTCATTGGACGAAACGGGGCAGGCAAAAGCACGTTGCTCAAAGTGCTGACGCGCATCACCGAACCGACACTCGGCGAAGTCCGACTGCGTGGGCGTGTGGGTTCGCTGCTAGAAGTCGGCACAGGTTTTCATCCCGAACTGACCGGACGCGAAAACATTTATCTCAACGGCGCGATTTTGGGAATGCACCGCCGAGAGACAGCGGCTAAATTTGATGAAATTGTCGATTTTGCGGAGGTTGAGCAGTTTATTGATACGCCTGTTAAGCGCTATTCCAGCGGCATGTATTTGCGGTTGGCGTTTGCTGTCGCCGCGCATTTAGAGCCGGAAATCTTGCTGGTGGATGAAGTGTTAGCCGTTGGTGACGCAGCCTTCCAGAAAAAATGCCTCGGCAAAATGGGCGATGTCGCCAAAAAAGGCCGCACTATCCTATTCGTCAGCCACAATATGGCGGCTATTGAAACCCTTTGCCAACGTGGCTTGGTCTTACATCATGGTCAGCCAAAATTTATGGGTTCCCAAACCGAAGCGATTAATGAATATCTTCAAATGGTGGGACAAGATACCATGATCGCGCTGGATCAGCGTCCAGATCGTCGCGGCAGTGGCGAAGTCCGTATAACCCATATTGAATTACGGGATACACTCGGAAACCCTATTGACCATGTGATGAGTGGGCAAGACGTTGATATTTATTTGCATTTCAAAACACAACCGGGCTTTAGTCGGCGGAATATCATTGCCAGTTTGATCTTAAAGACACAATTTGATACACCTGTTTTTCTTCATCATAACCGCTTAACGGGTGAAACCTTTGGTCAATTGCCATCACAGGGTGCTTTTATTCTCCGTGTACCACATTTACCCTTACCTTCTGCAAATTACCGCTTGGGCTTCTCAATAGTCGATCATAATGATTATCTTGACCAGCTCCTTGATGCCGTTGAACTAACTGTTATAGATGGCGATTTTTTCGGCTCCGGAGAAGTTCCCCCAGCGACACACGGGGTCGTCCTCGTCAATGGTCGTTGGCATATTGAGGCAGAGGTATAGAATCCGAACATGAATTTACATATGAAAAAGCACCTCAAGAATCTACTCCTCTATCAACGCTGGACACTCGCCTCTTATGAAGAAGTCCTAAAGGCGGAACATGATTTTTATGTGAATTATCTTCGTCCGGGAATGGTCGTTTTCGATGTCGGGGCAAATGTGGGCGAACTGACAAGTCTGTTTGCTCAATGTGTAGGCAAAGAAGGACACGTCCATTCCTTTGAAGCCACACGCACTACTTATGAAAAACTCGCTTCTACATATGCCAATATGCAACAAGTCACTGTCAATCATCTGGCTGTTGCCGATCAGGTAGGATATCTCCCCTTTCATATCTATGATGAAGCTCATGCGGAGTGGAATACATTAGCTAATCGCCCCTTGGATGTAAAACCTGTCCGCATAGATCAAGTCCCGGCAATGACAATTGATACTTACTGTCAGGAACAGCAGATCAGTAAAATTGATTTGCTTAAAATTGATGTTGAGGGCGCAGAATATCAGGTACTTTTGGGCGCACAAGCTATGTTAAAAGCGCATCGTATCCATAAATGTATTTTTGAATCGGGTACAACGACCCTCGATATGGGCAATCATCCTAGGGAGATCGTACGTTACCTAAAAGAACTCGGTTACAACATCCATAATGTCATTCGACGAGATCCGATATTTCCAGGCGGAGAAAACCGAAGTGCGGCCGTGTTTTCGATGCACGTTATCACGCTGGAGGCACAATGAGTAATCAAGTGAGTTGGTTTAAGCGATTACGCTGGATGATACGGCTTGAAGCGCGTTCCGGGAGACAACATCTTCGTGGCATACGCCAGAATATGGCGGCTTGGCCTCGCTTCTGGAAAGAGTATCACGAATATAATCGTCAGTCTCGGCACGATGCTCAACTCTCATTGCGCTATCTTTATCCTTGTTTAAATGATAACACCGACGAAACAGTCATTGAGCCGGTCTACTTCTATCAAGATTCTTGGGCTTTTGAAAAGATTGTCCAGCAGCATCCTTCCCTGCATGTCGATGTCGGCTCGCAGCATAAGTTCGTCGCCTTGTTGTCTAAAGTCGTCCCTGTAACAATGGTCGATATTCGTCCTCTCTCGCTGCCTCTTGATACACTCACCTTTAAAAAAGGTTCGATCTTGGAAATGCCATTCGAGACCGATTCGCTACCCTCTATATCGAGTATATGTGTTGTAGAGCATATCGGCCTAGGGCGTTATGGAGACCCACTCGACCCATACGGTACAGAAAAGGCAATTGCCGAATTAAAACGGGTCTTAGCGCCCGGCGGACGGCTCTATCTTTCTATACCAGTAGGCAATGAAAATATTACTGCTTTTAATGCGGGTCGTATCTTCAGGCTGTCGGATTTACTCAAACTGTTTGAACCTTTAATTGTGCTTGAACAGCGCTTTATTGTGGGTGATTCCTATCAAACAAATTATGAGTCTCGGCCTATGTTCGGCACAACAGGCTTGTTCGAACTCCTAAAGCCTAATAAGGAATAAACATATGCACGTTGAATCATGCTGTCAAGCACTCCTCAATAAAATTCTCGTGTATATCGATCCCCAACGGATTGGACATACCATTGATGTAGGCGTTGGTAATTTTAGTTTTTACTGCGTTACTTTTGCCAAATTAGGTTATTTTTCAGCAGCAGTTGAACCCTTGCCGGTGAAAACGCTACAGCGAGCTTGCAAAAAGTATCACGTTCAGTTATTTGAAAGTGTATTAAGCGAGGTCGATGGTACTGTGACCCTCTATCTGGGTACATTTCAGGGAGATAAAAATCTGAATCTGAGTTCGTTACAACCTAATTGGTGGGGTGCGTCTTCAGAAAAGCGTGAAGTAAAATCGCTGTCTCTGGCTACCCTTGTCAAACTTATTAATCCTTCGCTCATTAGCTGTTTTAAAATGGATGTGGAAGGGGCGGAAGAAACAATAATTCAGCAGTTTACCCAACTTAATCCGTCTCTTTTACCTGGTGTGATTATGTTTGAATATGGGGGTGGAGATATTCGTGAAAATGCCAAAGCAGGATGGTCATCTCAATATTTAGATTCGACAATGCGCTGTTTAGAGGTTTTGAAGCAACTTGGCTATGGCTTAAGTATTGTGATTGATGCAGCACAAGGAACCACAGAACGAATATATGATTTGCAAACTTCATCTATTACTCCTGAAGACTTCTTTCCATCTGAAGCATCATACGGAAATATCATAACATTACGCGGAAAAACATTTCCGAATAAGGCAATTGAGCAAATTTGTGAACCGTTCCGCGATAACGATGCTGTACCGCCGACAATATCTCTGGAAAATGAAACTATCCTATACTCAATATTAAAACGGTTAAAAAGAATCCTTCGTCCATGATTAAGCTTCATCCCATTGCCGATGCAAATCATGTCTGCCCATACTGCCATATTCCGCTGCGTATTATCGATTGGTATATGCCGGGAATGCGCTGTCTGGCAGATTTACATTGCGATCAGTGTAGGCGCGACTATTATGGCGATCTACTCTCTGGGCATGGGCTTTATGAACCCCTCCTCCTAGACAAATCAACAGGGGAAGTTGTTTATAATCCAACCCATAATGCTTGGTGGGAACAGTGGATGTCCGATTCTTACGCAAACCGAACAGACACCCCTTTGCCATTCGAAGTAAAAAGTTTTCGTCCATTACGCTCAGAAGCAGTATTGCTTAACTGCTTAGATACACTGTATGGACACTGCTTGTTAAAGCTGCTTAATGCTCAGTACTATCTTGATCATCATCCTGAGTTGGACTTAATTTTGATTATCCCGCGCATGTTCGCTTGGATGGTACCACAAGGGGTAGCGGAGGTGTGGGTTGTAGACCTAGCCCTAAAACGCGGGATCGAGTGGAATGAATGGCTTGCCGACCAAATTCACCAACGAGTCGAACTGTTAGAAAAATGTTGGTTAAGTGTTGCCTATTCGCATCCGCACCCGCGTGATTTTCAAATAGAACGTTTTACAAGCGTTCAGCCCTTCCCGTTAGAAGCATGGTCGATGCGGCTCGCACACCCTGTCATTACTTTTATCTGGCGCGATGATCGCGTTTGGGATCGTGGCTGGCGACGAACTTTACCCCAACGTGCTGTTTATCGCTTGCGGCGCGAGCTTCACTTAACCCATCCGCCTCTCATGCGGCAAAAACAAAATGTTATCAAATTGGCCAATGCGCTACGAAAAGCACTACCCACTTTGGAGTTTACAGTTGTTGGCTTAGGCAAACCCGGCGATTTACCTTCTTGGATTCAAGATCATCGCCAGCAAAAAATTGATGAAAAAACAGAACGTGCCTGGTGTGCGCTTTATGCCCTCAGCCAACTTGTAATCGGTATTCATGGCTCAAACATGCTGCTGCCTTCAGCTCATGCTGGCTCAGTCATTGAACTTATGCCGCCACGCTGGGGAAACATAGTGCAAGATTTGCTCCTGCGTGAGATAGACAGCCGGGACGCACTCTTTCGCTATCGTATCCTACCGCAGACCACATCACCTCATCTGACTGCCCTTATAGCGGTTTCTCTGCTGCAAGCCTATGGTGATATGCGAACCCGTATGGGCGCAGACTATCTCGATCATGCCGCCACCGATTTTCAAGCGATTCCTAAAATTCTTGCTGACTATCTACGAGTGGGCTAATGGCTTTATCAACCCCTATTGTATTCATCATTTTTAATCGTCCTGAACACACAGCGCGTGTTTTTGCAGAAATTGCCAGAGCGCAGCCCAAAAGGTTGTATCTTATCGCGGATGGCTCCCGTGTGGATCGCCCTGATGAGGCGGCATTATGTGCGGCTACGCGAGCGACTGCCGAGCGTATTGATTGGGATTGCGAAGTCATTAAACATTATTCCGAGGTCAATTTAGGCGCGGGCAGGCGACCTGCCACAGGCATTAGCTGGGTTTTTGAACGGGAGGAAGCGGCCATCATTTTGGAAGATGACTGCCTGCCACATCCGGCGTTCTTCCATTTTTGCGAAGAACTGCTCGCGTATTACCTTGATGATGAGCGTGTGATGATGATAAGTGGCGATAATTTTGCTTTACAATGGGAATCGGAAAAAGCGAGTTATCACTTCTCAAAATTTCCAGCCACATGGGGATGGGCAACCTGGCGTAGAGCATGGCAGCATTATAACTTTTCTATCGAAGACGGCTTTGAACCTCTCAATAAGCAAATAATCTACGACTTTTTAGAAGATAAACGCTATTACGACTTAATGATGAGTTCCTTTGAGAAGGTACTCAAGCATGAAGTTGCGACATGGGATTATCAGTGGTCGTATGCCTGCTTTACACATGGAGGTTTGACGGTTATTCCCTCGGTCAATCTAGTTTCTAACATTGGTTTTGGCTTAAACGCTACCCATACCACCAAAGCAACCAAAAAATTGGCGAACCTCCCCATTTTCCCCATAGAATTTCCCTTAAAATCGCCCCCTGCTGTCAAGACGGATTCAGGATATGACGAAGTGTTTTATCGCTTGATACGGGGGCGCAGCATCCGTCGCAAAGTCATCGTGATGTTCAAACGCCTGTTAAAGTGGGAGTCGCACCGCAAATGATGAAACAGCAGTTAAAAAATATTGCCCGTCCGGTATGGCGCAGATACCGTCATTGGATGACTGCGGCGCGGCTGCCCAATCAGGGGATGCGAGAGTTATATCAAGCCATGATTCAGAAATCACCGCGCACAGCGGGAAGGCTGAATGTATTTGGTTGGGATATAGAGTATGAAGATGCTCAAGCGCTCTATTCGATGCTCAGTTATCAAGTGATTAAAGGCTGGAATGACTTTTACACCACTCGTCCCAATCCATATATCTTAGACTGTGGCGCAAATATCGGGATTAGTGTTTTACGCTTTAAGCAGTTACATCCCGGCGCAAAGATTATCGCTTTCGAACCCGATGGGGATATTTGCGCGATGCTTAAACGCAACATTGAGCGTAACCACCTCAAAGATATTGAAATCGTGCAAGCAGCGGTATGGACAGAAAACACTCACTTGCAATTTGTAAGTGATGGATTGATGGGTGGGCATCTGACTACTGTGGAGGTGGAGTCCACTGTCACAGGAAAATCTAACACAGTAAAGGCCATTCGGTTGACTGATTATTTGGATAAACCTGTTGATTTGCTTAAAATCGATATTGAAGGCGCGGAACTACCCGTTTTAAAAAGCTGTGCGGCTTATCTCCATTACGTAGAAAAAATTATCGTCGAAGTGCATCATAATGTGGATCAGCCCGAAGTCTCGGCTGAAATCCTGCACATTCTGGCACAAGCTGGTTTTAAAGTCTCGATTAATTCAGACTGGCGGCTCATTTATCTTAATCCTCCTTTTGTCCGCGACCCAAATGCAGGCGAATTTGATCAGTATATTGTCGTGTGTGGTTGGCGATGACAGAAAAATACTTTTCCCCTCAACGCACCACAGCCGATGGTCGCGCCATGCTGAATGTCGGCTGCGGCGGACGCTTCCATCCTGACTGGACAAACGTCGATTTAAAAGCCGTTTCGCCGCTGGTGATTGAATATAACATCCTAAAAAATCTCCCATTTGAAGATAATGTGTTCGATGTCGTCTATCATTCTCATATCTTGGAGCATCTCTCACGCAGCGCCGGAGAAAAACTGCTGCGCGAGTGCGTCCGTGTCCTCAAACCGGGAGGAATTATTCGGGTCGTTGTCCCCGATTTAGCCTATAGCTGTCAGCTTTATCTGGAATGTTTAAAAGCTGTAAAAAATTCTGATGCAAAAAAACAAGCTCTTGCTGCTGAGAATTATCAATGGGCGCTGCTTAACTTAATCGACCAGATGGTGCGTACCCAGTCAGGCGGCGAAACAGCACCTTTCATTCGGCAAAAAATACTGCTCGACATAGAATTTATGATTAATACGGCAGGTGGCACAGAAGTTAAAATGCTCCGGCAAGGTATAGAAAACACAAAGTCGCAATCTACCTTGAGCCGAATCAAACGCTTAACCCCCGCGAAAACCTTACGACTTGTGAGCAACCGTATCAACAACGCAGCACAGCGGCTGATCGTAGGAACGCAGCATAAAGAAATTTTCTTTCGCCAGATGGGTGAAGTCCATCAATGGATGTACGACTCCTATTCATTGGGGGAACTGTTAAAACAGACCGGCTTTTCCCAGGTCAACTTTCTCACATCAGAAACAAGTGCCATAATCAAATGGGACACTTTTTATCTTGATATAGACAGAGATGGCGCAGTCCATAAGCCTAATTCTCTACTTGCAGAAGCGGTAAAGGCCACCAAGTCCTGATGTCGATAAAAGTTCTTCATTTGTGTACCCATGACATCAAAGGTGGCGCGGCAACAGCAGCTTATCGCCTGCACGCTGCACTAAACACCACTGAGGCATCTTCTCAAATGTTGGTCGCCAAAAAAGACAGCTTCGATCCCCAAGTTTTTACGCCGCGCAGCCGCACTATGCGCTTAAAAGTTGATTTTGCCTATCGTGGAGATCGCTGGCCTCTTAAGTTTTACCGCCACCGCACCACCTATGATTGGAATATAGGCTGGTTTCCGAATGGTATCGTCAGCGAGATTGAACGCTACCCAAGTGATATTATTCATCTCCACTGGACAGCATTGGGATTTATTCCTATTGGTGCATTACGTCGATTGAGACGGCCTATCGTATGGACACAATATGATATGGCCGGTTTTACTGGCGGATGCCATTACAGCGGTGTATGTAAGCGCTACGAAGGCGCTTGCGGGGCGTGTCCGATGCTAGGTTCACAGCAAGAATTTGACCTCAGCAGGCAAACATGGCGTTCTAAAGCCCGTGCATGGGCTGATCTCCCGCTCACGATTGTTACGTCAAGCCGCTGGCTGACGGACTGCGCTAAGGCCAGCAGTTTATTTCGCAATCAGCGGATTGAACGTATTCCAAGCGGTGTTGATATAAATCGATATAAACCACAAGATAAAGTGGCAGCACGTAACCTTTTCGGCTTGCCACAAGATAAAAAATTGATTTTATTCGTGGCGATGCGGGCGCTAACAGATCAGCGCAAAGGCATTCAGTACCTCATTCCTGCCCTCAAACAACTTGCTGCCCGTTGGCAAGGCGAGGCAGAATTAGTCATACTGGGTGCGGTAAAATCAAAAGATGCGCCGGATTTTGGCCTACCCGCCCATTATATGGGCTATCTGCATGATGAAGTGAGCATGACTCTGCTCTATTCAGCCGCAGATGTGTTTGTCGCACCCTCTGTGCAAGATAACCTACCTAACACAGTGGGAGAAGCATTAGCCTGTGGGACACCTTGCATCGCCTTCGACATCGGCGGCTTGCCCGATATGCTCAACCATCAGCAAAATGGCTACCTTGTGCGACCTTTTGAAGTCGATGATCTCGCCGCAGGAATCCATTGGGTGCTGGAAGATAACGAGCGGAGGGCAGCGCTTGCCGCCCAAGCCCGTCAAACCGCCGAAGAGCGTTTCGACATCAGCAAAATAGCGGCGCAATATGTTGCGCTCTATGACGATATCCTTAACGCAGGCGCGTCCAATCTTCCCTAACCCCCAATCCATAGACAGGCACATCCGCGACTGGAAGATCAGGCCAACGCGCCCGCAATGTCTCCCCAATGCCTAATGTATCTTGTGTAAAGAAGGTATTCAGCCAAGCTGTGCCATCTTCCACTGGGAGAGTCGGTGGATTCGGCAGCGCTGTAGTTAAAGCTGTTTCTAACCAACTCAAGCCCCTTCTTTCCGGCATGGCATTCATAGCATCAACGGCATCCAGCGCATAAGCCGCCTCGTCCGGCGCGAGCAGCGTTTGTGGCAGCCATTCCCAAACAGCATTTGGCGTTTGCTCAATGCTAAAGCGCGGCGCGGATACCTGCCATGTATCATCTAACTGGGGTAAATCCGGCTGCCAAGCATACGTTTGGTAATCGGTATAGTAACCGAGATTTTGCAAGGTCGCGGCGGTTAAAGTCTCTAATCGTGCCAATGGCGGTTGAATTATTGGAAGGAAACGATCTGTTATTGGGAAAACACCCTCTATAGACGCGTGGCGATAACTATCGGGTAGGCCACCCTGCCCCGGAGCAAATTGGCTCGCATCAGCCGCAATACGCAGAGTCCCAGAAGAATCCACATACGGCGCAAATAAGCTGTAGTTGTAGGCCAACCATACCGGAAGATCAAGCTGACGAGCGAGACGATCTCTCGTAATTTGAGCCGTCCGATCAAGCAGGGGAATTAAAGATTCAATAGGTCTTGCGAACAAGGTTGGGTATTGGGACGAAATCACCGTCGCGGCACTATGCTGATTTACGGCCTGAATTTCCGCCAATGAATCACGTAAAAGCTGTAAACCAACCCCATAAGAGGGTACTGGTTCGCGTACAGGCGGGGTAGCCTGCCTTGAGGGATAGGTATAAACACTGCCGAAAGCATCCGGCCCCAGCGGATCACGCTGCAAATAACGCCCAATTTGCGGCGAATAGACGCGCCCATTGATGAAGTACAAATTCATTTGTGCATCCCAGAGGATGTCATCTCGTAGAATTTGCAGCGGTGAAATCGCCAGTAGTTCCGCCGGGATTGCACCATCCACACAAGGATCATCATTCGCCAGCGGCATATCCAGTGTCAAGAAACGCCCGGTAGGATCAAAAAGCCAAGCCGGACTCGTTGTATTTTCGTCAATTTGCGCCGCTAGAATCTGGGTGCGCGCATCGTTGAGCAGCCAAGTAACTTCATCTTCGCCTTTTGCTTGGAAGAAACCAGGCAAATCATTGGTTTGCCCGTAATACACTGCCTCTTGTTCGTCAGAACTAGACAACAATGCATTGCTATCACCGATATAATTTAGTGTTTGCCCACCTATTGCGTTTAATCGATTACGTGCGTCATAGATATAAGTCTGCTGAATCGTGCTGGTGTTATCGCGCACACTCACTAAGCGGTTCGCGCCGTCATAGTCATAACGCAAGCAAACAGCCTGATCTTCACCAGATTTAACAGCAATGAGATTACCTGCGTCGTTATAATCATACGTGAAGAGGATAATATCCTGCTGGGCATTGCCACGTATCAGCGTCAATGTAGAAAGCGTTACCGTCGCCAGCGCCAAGAAAAACATCCGGCGGCGATTAGGTGAACGGGTGAACCAGCCGAATAACGGTAGCAGCAGCAAAATCGGTGCAGCTTGTTCAGCGGGTGTCAAGCGACTGATTCGTGTTTCTTTGCGCGTAAGTTGATTGACGTTCTCGTAACTGTAATTGATTGTGACCTGCGTTTGTTCAGGATCGCCGTACTGACGTGTTTCGGTTAAGCGCTGTCCAAGTGGATCATAGGTGAAAGTGAGCAAATAGAGCAGTTGTCCTTTTGCCCGATCATTAATCCTCATCGTCAAGGGGCGACCATCATTATCATAGCCGATCAAGACCACATAACCGCTGCTTTCCAGCGTAAAAAACTCCTCCAACCCGGTGATGCCCAAGCGCTGCACCTCGCCAGAGGAGTCCGTTACATAATCGACAAAGAGGTTGTTTTGCTCATAAGTGACACTCAAGCCATCCAGCAGACGGTTGAGCTGAAGTTCTGCAACTTCCCCATTCGCCCAGATGACTTCGACGATCAAAACACGCCCATCGGTCGTAATCGAATACCCGAAATCCACCAGCGGCGCGTCAGGCGCGCGTTCTGCCGACACATAATCTACGACATCCAAAAATCCACGTTCATCCAGCGCAAAGCGAATTCCCTCGCCTGTGCTGGCATCCGTGATCGTATAGCCCTGATTATTGGCCTCATAAGTGTAAATCAAGCGGTGATTGTTCAGTTCAATTTCGGTCAGCCTGCCAAATTCGTCATAGGTGTAACGCTGCGGATCTGTGCCATTGATTTGGGCCAATTGATCCAAATTGGCATAAATCGGTTGATACAGGCTGCTGCCATTCCCACTTTCTGAGCCATTCACAGCAATAGCTTCCAGTAAACCAAGTGCATCTTGATGCTCAATGTCTACCCCGCCCCATGAGGTTAATTGCCCATCAGGGGAATATGTGTAAACGATTGAAGGAGTCTGACCACCGGGGAAAGTCTGCTCAATCAGCCGACCCAGCGCATCATAGGCATAGTTTTCCAGCACCCTTCCCTGTCCGTCTTGTCCCGCACAATCCTCATAGAATGCGCTGTTTTCTGCCCGCGCACGGCAAATGCCGCTTACTTGATCAAGCGCATCATATTGCAGGAGCAAACGTACCCCTGTGGGGCCGTCTACCGTTGCCAACCGATTAAGCGCATCATAGGTATAATTAAAGGTCTGTCCACCTGCGTTCTGATAGTTAATCAGATTACCCGTATCGTCATAAGAGAAAGTGGTGATATTTTCTTCCTGATCGATATAACGCAAAGGCCGCCCTTGCGCGTCATAATTAAAGCGTTCTGAAGTGCGCCGGATTTCGTCCGTCTGTAAGCAGGCATCCAAAGGTGCGGTGGGGTCATTAGTCACGCTATTGGGGTTAACGCATATTTCGGTGCTGATTTCGATTAGAAGGTCGTTAGCATCATAGGTATAGACGACACGCTGCCCCGGCCCACGTAAGGTAATACTCCGTTGGCGAGAAGCGCTGTCACCGGAAGAAAATGTAAATTGGCGTGTGCTATTGCGTGTCGCCAAGACATTGACAACAGCCCCGTTCCGATCATAACTGTAGGTTGTCGCCCCTTCCCCATCAGCATCACTTTGGCTAACTAATCGATTAAGGGCATCATAGACCAACACGCTGCTCGCCCCAAAACCATCCGTCAATTCCAAGAGCGGCTGACCATCGACATAATTGAACGCCCAAACGCGCCCATCAGCTTCAGCATTTATCAGCCGACCTAACGCATCATACGTAAAGTTCACGCCAGCGGTATTGGGGATTTGCGTATTCAGCAGTTCACCAGCGGGGGTATACGTAAATTCCCGCGCCCAATTGGTGCTGCCCGTCGCATCTTCGATCTGTATTACGCCGGGCGCATCATAAGCCAGTGTCAGATAACGCGCTGGATTGCCGCCCACAGGCTGCGACTGCCGCCAGGCTGCCAACCTTCCAGCAGCATCATAGGTCAATTCATGGGAACGCTCTAAGGTGCTGTCCCCCACCGCATCATCAATACGCCAGACCACGCCAAAGCTGTCAAAACTGTAGCGGGTCAGGTTGCCACGCTGATCGGTTACAACGAGCGTATTGGTCTGATCGTCCCAATCAAATACCGTGATGTTGCCCCTAGGGCCAATAATGCTTGTTAAGCGTAACGGATTATGGGCATCTTCATAAGAATACGTGGTCGTGCTGCCTAGTGGCGAAATCGCCGTTGAGAGCAGCCCAGCCGCATTATATCCGTAAATGGTGGCATTACCTGTGCGCGCATCCTGCTGAACCGTCAACTGCCCCAGGTCGTTATAGACATAAATAGTACCGCGCCTGAGTCCATCCAATTCAGAAGTGAGCAAATCAGCTTCGTTATAGGTAAAAGTAAATGAGGCTTCCGGGGAATTGGCGGTATTCATAGATCGTACCCGACCCAATGTATCGTGGAGATACTCACGTACAAAACCGTTGTCATCTTCCCAACGGATTAAATCGCCTGTCGCATTATAAAGCAGCGTCCAATTGTTGATGCTAGCGGCATCGCTAAACGTGACCAGCACCCGCCATTGATGCGCTTCGGGATCGCCAATATAAGCATAATCTCGCGCTCCAGATTCATCCTCAATACGGACAACACGCCCGGCTGCGTCATAAGTCATCGCCAAGGCAAAAGTCCCGCCAGCACAATCCGGCGTTTCCCCCACCTCGCCTTCGCCCGGCACAGCATAGATAATTTTTTCCACGCCGCCATCAAGTGGGCAGTAGCTCACCCCATACGTTCCGTCCGTGCCATCGGTGGCGGTCTGCGGACGACCCTTAAAATCAACTGTGGCTTGTAAGGAAGGACGCGGCAAAATTTCACCACTGTTAAGCAGCACGTCAATTTGCGCCACTTCCACACTGCTAGGCCGCCCCGCTTGATAACTTCCCCAAGTTTGCTCATTAATCCGCGCCCCGTCGGATTCATCCAATGAAAAACTGATGGGTGCAGCTTGATTAAGCGGGGAAAATTCCCAATTTTGCGTCTCGTCTAGTTCTTCGTCACCATCATCATTGGCTGAAACGCGAGTCACCCGCCGCAACTGCCAAAGCGAGTCGAAAATCATTTCAGATGTAGAAATCAGCCGATTGTTTTGTGCCTCGCGGCTGATAATGCGAAAGCCGTTGGGGTTGTCGCCTATCTGCTTAATACCGACATCTTCTACATCATAGGCATAACGGATGACGCGCCGGAATTCGTCTTCTGTCTGGCGGATTCTGCCAAGTGCATCATAGGTATAGCGGCGTGTTCGGTTAAAAGGCGCTGGCGAACTGACCGACACTTGATAGCCCTTGATGACCATCGGTTCTTCGCCTTCTAACAGTGGATCAAGCACAACCAGCGGGATATAGCTATAAGTTGTGGTTAAGGCGACTGCATTGATCGTTGCATCGCCTTCCAACGGAGTTAGCCAGCGTGTTTCTTCGCTCATGCGCCCGAAGACATCATACGTATAAGTGGTACGCCGCAGGAAGTCCCTACCACCGGGCTGTACCATGCCTGTTTCGATTAAATCCCCATGCCCATCAAAGCGCGAGAGCGTGATCGTCCCAGTGGCATCCGTCAACAAGACATCGGTGGTCAAAGGGGTGGGCGGCGCATAAATGACTGTATAACCACCCGTCAAAGGATCATCGACTTGGATCAGCCGCCCTAGCCCATCATAAGCATAAGTGACGGTGTACCAAGTCGCGGAGTCTTCATCAATGCGGTGGCGTGTGATCGAAGTGACTAAGCCAAGCGCGTTATAAGTGTAATCCGTCTGCGTGGCATCATTGACGCTGGTGAGCGTTGTTAAGCGGCGCAGTTCATCCCAAGTAAAACGATATTCCCCACCATAAGTATCAACATAGCGGTTCAATAAGCCCGTATCAACGTTAATTTCGTAGCTTTGGCTGGTTCCCTCATCAGGGGTGGCGATGTTTTGCAACAGCCCTGTTTCACCATACGTGAGCGTTAGCGTGGGCAAACCGCCCCGGATGTCGATCAAATTGCTGCCAGAATAAACGTAAGCGATGGAGTTGCGTCCGGTGCGACCACTTTCAAACAAAGCCTGCCGCACACCTACCAGCGTTAACAGGCCGTTTTCCCATTGATATTCTGTAGGAACGGCTTCAAATCCGCCTTCACTCGCGAGCGGACTCGTCTCGGAAATCAGCGTATACGCATCGCCCACTTCGCGCAGCACACCATCCGTCAGAATATAGATAGAAGTACGCTCATTGCCATATTCATCTATCACCGTCACCACACGCCGAATAGGTTCACCGCTGTTATCGGTATCCGCCGGGAAAGTAACATTTAAGCGCCGCCATAGGATCGGCTGATCTAGGGCTGGATCAATCACGTCTATTGCCACGATCTGCCCGGATTCGTCATAACTGTAGCGCATCCGTTGGGAAATTGGGGCGCGGGAGTCGTCATGGGCGATTAAATGATTGGCATCGTCATAGGTGTACACCCCGTTTTGCCCATCAGCATAAGTGACATTAACCAACCGCCCTTCCAGATCATATTCATAAGTCGTCTGGAAGCAGTTGAGCGCCGCCTCACAAACAGCAGAATCGACACCGCTTGATGTGTCACGTAAGATGCTGCGGATGACATGATGATCGCTGTTGTAATACAGCTCAAGCTGGCGGGTTGTGGCATCATCCGTAATGATAACGGGACGATCTTCACCTAAAGTACCTGTACCATTTAACGTTGCTTCGCTATCACGCGAATAATCAATCACGATAACGCGCCCTTCACGCGGGTACCCATAACGGGTGATGCGTCCGGCGCGATCAAAAGTATAGGTTAAGCCATCTTCTTGGCGCAACGTCCATGCTGACCGCAAATCTGCTCGATTCAAAATCCAGCCCGGCATCGTTGGGGAGGTTAAATCGCCACCGTCATAACTGGGTTGGCTGCTCAAGAAAACATGGCGGGAACCGCTAGGCGTGATAAACGTGATAACGCCGCGCGGTGCCCATGTCAGATTCAGCCCGACTGGATAGTCAAGGGCGGTTTGCTCATCAATCGGGCGCGAGCTTGTTTGCGGATCAAACGGCGCTTTGTAATCTAAGGCATAGATGCTCGTCCAGCCTGGGCCAAATGCGCCATCAACAGCAGCATAAGCACTATTGTAGCTGCGAGTCAGCGCCAAATCAAAGTCACTGCTATACGGCCCACTCCCCCGCGCCAAGTGATCGGTCATCGCTAACCAGACATTGTTGTTGGCTGGATTTGGATACCCATTCGGCGGACAGTTGGCTTGCGGCAGCAGGGTATTCACCGGATAACATTCTCCGCCTGTATTATTCAATCCACGTGGGAAGTAACCCGCCTGCCCCGGCAGCGCCCGCCCATCAAAGACGGGGAAACCTGACGGCGTAATCAGTTCGACAAAGCCATCGGCGGCAGGCAGCAGCAGCCGTTCTTCGCCGGGGTCACCGTCTTCATTCGGTTTTTCAATAATGTGAATAATTTGGTCAATTTCTTCAAAACTCAACAAGTCCGTCACTGTGCGCTGCGTAACGTCACGTGGCGCATCATCGAAATCTAATTCCAGCGTATTCCCGCTTAAGGAAAAGCGAGTTAATGTCTCCCAATCCAGCCGCAAGGATGCACCTCTATCTGCCAGCGTCACCGCCAGTGGGACGTTTTCTAAGGACGTGCCTTCCTCGACCTCGCGGCGCATATCTACATTCGTTGATTCAACATTCAGCCGATGCTCGCCTGTGAAGGTCGCGCTAAATGCACCTTCCTCCAGCCGCATCTCGGAGTTATCCGCCACGCCTGCCCAAGCTAAAGTCATGTTATGTGGAACCGTCTGCCCTGTCGCATCCGGCGAAAGCAGTTGCATGTTGAAAGAATCGAGCGTCCCTTGAAAGGTAATCTCGCGCTGTGTGGGATCAATCTGCCCGATAAAAGTACGATTGGTATCCGCCGCGCCATCGCCATCATACAGCTTAAAACCCGCGCACTCATCTGTAATCCACACCCCTTGCAGCGCTTCCCAACTCAGTTGGAAACGCGTCCCATCGGCGGTTGTGATGTCCAAGAGATCGCCATTTTGTTGATTGCGAAATTGATAAGCAAAATTTTGTAGATAAAAAATTCGCTGGCGACCCGAAGCCGTCGTCCCGGAGGCGGAAACATCCCCACCGAGAAAATTAATCTGGTCTGCCCAATCATTCAGATAAAGAAAATAGTCGTTGCCGCGTATGCCATAAAAAACCTGCCGCGCCGTGCCGTCAAAGCTGGCGACCAGATAGACCGTGCCCGGATGGATATTCACCTGTGCGTCTGGCTCACCGGGCAGCGCTGGGATGGCGATCACTTCCCGACCATTGATAATCTGGGGCTGAGTGGCAAGCGCACCACCGGCGCTGTCATCGCGGAGATTTTGTGTCGGGGCAAGATCACCCCCGCCCGTAAAATCGGCTGTAAAGCGGTAATCGCCAGAGTTTTCGACATCGGCGATATGCACCCGCCGCACAATCAAGGTATAAATCGCACTTTCTGCAAGGATATAACTATAGCTTTCACCCTGCGTAATCGGCTGATAGATCACCCCCGCGCTGTATTCAATCGGGTCTAGCCCTTTGAAGAGTCCAAATTCTAAAGTGAGGTCATTAATCACATCAAAGCGTAAATTTAAGGGCGCATTTTGGATTCGCCCATTTGAATCCGTCGGGCGCTCAATCTGAAATGACCACGTATCGCCCAATGTATCGACAGCAAGGGTGCTGGTTTTGGCTTCGCTTGGTTGCAAGATTCCGCCGCCGAAATTTAGATCATAAGGCGTGATTTCGCGGTTCATCATATAACGCACATCGGAGCAAAAATCGTCTTGCGCTGCATCCTGCGCTTGAAGACGTACCGAAGGTTGCGAAAGAACCATCCAAAAGATTATGACAGCGATACATCCCACTAAAGACACAGAAAAAGATTTCCTGTCTATCGCACCATATCGCATGATTTGCATCTTTTTTACTTTTTTCATAAACATGCTTTCACGTACAGAGGCGCACGGGATGGTGCGCCTCTGCTTCAAAATTGATATTAAAAAGTTTACCGATAAAACTTATCGCGTCAACTTTCCCCCTCAATTGCATCGAGGGCGAGACGCATATCGCCGTGAATCAACACGTCAATCTGTTTGCGCTCATTAGCCGGGTCTTCTTCACAAAACAGATCATAAATCTCCCGCACTGCGTCGCCTTCTTCATTGACTAACACACGCAAGCTCTCAAAGTCGGGGTCACGTTCTTCTAAACGGCTTTGTAGGAAGTTGTAGGTTTCGTTAAAAACTACACAATTAAAGCGGCTGGCGCGGCCTGCATCCCGTAAACCGTCGAGTATATCTTGTATATTGCTCCGTCCGAGAATGAACATCGCCGTCGGAGTCGGAATCGTTGTGACATTGGTTTGTGGCTCTGGCGACGGTGTAATGGTCGGCGTTGGGGTCACTGTTGCCGTTGGGGTCGAGGTCGAAGTAGGCGTTGGGGTCGGTGTGAGTGTATAGGTTGGGGTCGGTGACGCGGTGACTGTGGGTGAAGGTGTCACCGTTAGCGAAGGAGTCACCGTCGGAGTCGGACTCGGTGTGAGTGTTGCGGTTGGGGTGTTGGTCGTGGTTGACGTGCTTGAAGGTGTCACCGTCGGCGTGGTCGTGGGGGTTGGGGTATTCGTCCACGAATCGGCGGTCAACGTTAAATCACTAAAAATGGTCGCTTGAATTTCCAGCGCATTTGCCGTCGCCGTACCAATCGCGCTGATAGTTGAAGTCAGCCTGGCTTGCGCGGTTTCCGTCCGATTCGGAGTCGAAGTCGGTGTAAGTGTTAGCGTCGCGGTAGATGTTTCCGTCAGCGTTACCGTTGGTGTCGAAGTCTCGGTGAGTGTTGCGGTTGACGTTGGAGTCTCAGTGGGTGTTACAGTTGACGTTGGGGTCCCGGTCGGTGTCAGAGTGGCGCTCGGTGAGGCTTCATTACTAACCATACTGCCCTCTCCGCTGACTTGTGCCGTCCCATCCGGCGCAAGCGTGCTACTGCCAGCTCCCCCAATAGCGATATTGGTCGCATCAGCCTCGCCAGTGTTATTTCTATTCGCCAAAAACAAAACAGCGAAGAACAGCAAAACAATCACAAGCGCCATCAGTGGCATCAGACGAGTACGCCTAGGAGATTTTTGTGAAAAAACAGGACGCGGAATAGCAACCGGATTAAAGGTCGGATCGCGCTCAATCGGCATGGCTTCACTGCTAAAAATTTTATCGCTAGATTGCGGGGTCGGCTCAACAGAGCCATCAGGCCGCTGCTGCCTGACCGCCGTAATCACAATATCGAGGTCTTCGTAGCCTTTAATGGCTTTCTCGTAGGCCTCAACAAAATCTTTGGCATTGGGATAACGCTGATCTGGCTTTTTAGCCAACCCTTTCAGCAAGACCTCATCCAACGCTTTGGGCAAAGCCGGATTAACCTCGCTCGGCAGGGGCGGGTCTTTAATTAGATGTTGATTGATGATGACGAGGGGGTCTGTTCCTGTAAACGGCAGGCTGCCCGTCGTCAGCAAATAGGCGATAACGGTAAATGAGTATAAATCCGACAGATGATCGAGCAATTCGATCTCGCCTCGTGCTTGTTCCGGCGACATATAATGCGGCGTACCCGGCATCTGCCCCACTATCGTCAGGCGGGTATGTTCCATCTCCAAAACACGCGCAATCCCAAAATCCGTCAGCGAAGCGTGGGTGTCATCCTTCATCAGGATGTTACCAGGCTTGAGATCACGATGGACGATATTCTTGCCATGCGCGTAATCCAGCGCACTGCCGATTTGGGCCAAAAGACGGGCGCTCGCTTGCAGGTTAATGCGGGCGATGGCCTTTAAACGCTCAGAAAGGCTGCCTCCCGGCATATATTCCATCGCAATATAAGGGCGGTTTTGGTAACGCCCAAAAGCGATGTATTCTACAATGTGGGGATGGCGCAAGCCCTTCATGATGACGGCTTCACGCTCAAAACGGAAAACGACCTCTTCATGCTCCAACCAATTGGACTGAAGAAGTTTTAGCGCAACCGAATTTCCCTCCGCGTCACGCGCTTTATAGACGACAGCCATGCCGCCAGCTTTAATGCGCTCCTCGATAAAGTAAGCGTCTATTTGTGCATTTATTATAGGTTCGTCCACGACACGTCACCAACGCTGCGTTAGAACAAAACAACATCTCCCTGCCGCATATTATAGCGGGTTTATTTTAGATAAACATCTACCTTTCAGTACCTATTTGTAGGACTAAAGTTAAGATCACCTAACCAATAGGTTATTTTATTACTTTAAAGCGTTTTATATTTCGTAATAGGCATAATTTTCTTCACAAAATTGATTTTAATTTTCTAATAAAATTTAAATCAATTAATTCTCAATTATTTATTGCTGATTTTGCGATAGGATAAAAGTATTGAATTTAAATTAAAAATGACTGTTTTAAATAAAAACAGACAATACTTCAACAAGGAAAACAACTATGTACCGCCCCATCGCAAAACTCATCGCCGTCCTCGCAGCCGCGTTTTTCTTTATCTCATTGAATATCCTGACCGCACATGCTGGCGGCAGTTTAAGCATCAGCATCCCGGCAATTGGCGTTGATGCCCCTATCGTCACTATTGGCATTCGCACCTTCTCTGATGGCAGCGTCACTTGGGACACAACTAATCTCACGACACAGGTCGGCTATTTGGATGGCACTTCTTGGTTTGGCGAGGGCGGCAACATCGTCCTCGGCGGACATTCCGAACTGGCAGAACGCGCTCCTGCTGTGTTTTATCGTCTGGATGAACTCGTTGTTGGCGATGAAATCATCATCAATACAGGTAATGGAGAACGCCGCTACACCATCACCCGCACATTTGATGTGGATGCCTTTGATCTGAGTATCGTCTACCCTACCAACCACGAACAACTTACGATCATGACGTGTGACACCAGCTCCTATGTCAATGGTGCGTATACCCGCCGCACCGTTGTGATCGCTGTACCAGCATGATCCAACGCCAACCGCAGCAATGGATGAAGGGCGCATTATCTTTGCGCTCTTTTTTGCCGATAAAAAGCATTTTACATATTGAAAGCCTATTTAAGGGAAGAACTCTTTGATGTCATTGATTAACCACGTTTATAGCTTGATTGCACGTCTTGAACACATCGCAATCAAAGCACTAACGCAATGTTCGATTACCGTATCGCTGGTCAAAGAATCAG
>Ga0335394_10001138_pt1 | contig 29554 bp, 24 predicted proteins | sample MAT03_FD_205741 | JGI IMG/M metagenome (GOLD analysis project Ga0335394, IMG submission 205741) | Freshwater microbial communities from Lake Fryxell liftoff mats and glacier meltwater in Antarctica - MAT-03 (spades assembly) (version 2) ...
TGGCGCGGGGGGGGGGGGGGCGGGCAGTGGGGTGAGGGTGGTGGGGGTGGGTGTGGTGTTGAACATCGGGAAGCTGGCGGCGGGCAAGGCGAACTATTACTTGTCGCTCGCGTCGGGCGTCGAGGACTACTACACCGGACACGGTGAACCGCCGGGCCGGTGGTTCGGTCATGGCGCCGAGCTCCTCGGTCTCGACGGGCCGGTCGCGGCGGATGATCTGAGGTCGGTTCTGGGCGGTTGTGGGCCGGGGTCGGAGGTTCGGCTCACTCGGGCCCGGATGCCGGGGTTCGACATGACGTTGCGGGCCCCGAAATCGGTGTCGCTGCTCTACGGGCTCGGGGACTCCGACACCGTGTCCGGGGTTGTCGTCGATGCCCATGAGGCGGCGGTCGACGCGGCCATCGGCTATCTCGAGCGCGCGGCGTGCGCGACTCGTCGCCGGGTGGACGGTGAGATCACCCCCTTCGCCGGTGAGGGTCTGGTCGCAGCCGGGTTCCGCCATCAGACGTCGCGGGCGGGTGACCCGACCCTGCACACCCATGTGTTGGTCGCCAACATGACCCGCACCGGCGATGGTCGTTGGGGTGCTTTGGATGGCCGCCAGCTCTACGCCCACGCCCTGACTGCCGGCTACCTCTACCAGTCCCAGCTGCGGGCCGAGTTGACCCGCCGTCTCGGGGTGGGGTGGGGGCCGGTCGTGAACGGCTGTGCTGACGTGGCCGGTATCCCCCAAGAGGTGATCGGGGAGTTCTCGCAGCGTCGCGCCGAGATCCTGGAGCGGATGGAGCAACGGGGCGAGTGGTCAGCGAAAGCAGCGCAGGCGGCGGCGTTGGATACCCGCCAGGCCAAGGACTACCGGGTCGACGCCTCTCAGCTGCGGGTGGACTGGGCCACCCGGGCCGACGAAGTGGGGTTCGGACCCGACCGGGTCGCCGATCTTCTCGGTCGTGCGGTGCGGCGAGAACCGGCGCTGTGCGACCTTGGCGAGACGTTCGCGGAGCTGGCTGGTCCCGAGGGGCTGACGAAGCATCACACGACGTTCAACCGGCCTGATGTGATCCGAGCGCTGGCGTCACGGATGCCCGACGGTGCCGACGTCACCATGGTCGAAGGCCTCGCCGACGTGTACCTGTTCGCGTCCCAACCGGTCCGGGTGGGTGACGTGAAGGGACTGCCGTCGTGGACCACCCAGGACCTACTTGACACCGAACAGCGGGTCATCGCCGGGCTGGTCGCCCGCCGCGACGCCGGCTGCGGTCTCGCCTTGCGCTCGGAGGTGGCCGCGGCGATTGGGGCCCGGCCGACGATCAGCGATGAACAGGCCGCCATGGTGTCGGACCTGTGCCTTGTCGGGCACGGTGTCGATGTCGTCGTGGGCGCGGCGGGTACCGGGAAGACCTTCGGCCTCGACACCGCCCGAGAGTCATGGGAGCGGTCGGGGTTTCGGGTCTACGGCGCCGCCCTGTCGGCCCGCGCCGCCGCTGAGCTCGAACAGGGTTCGGGTATCGCTTCGGTCACCCTGGCCCGACTGTTGGCCCAGCTCGACTCGGGGAGGCTTGTGCTCGACGAGCGTTCGGTGGTCGTCGTCGACGAAGCCGGCATGGTCGGTACCCGCACCCTCGACCGGCTCCACCGCGCTAGTGCCTCGGCGCAGGCGAAGCTGGACCAGGTGGGTGACCCCGCCCAGCTACCCGAGATCGAAGCCGGCGGCGCATTCCGCGCGCTCAGCGAACAGCTCGAACCGATCCGGCTCACCGAGAACCGCCGCCAGGTCGAGCCGTGGGAACGCCAAGCCCTCGACGACCTGCGCTCCGGCCGGACCGCCGACGCCGTCGCGGCGTACGACGACCGCCAACGCATCATCGTCGTCGACGATCCCGACACGCTCCGCCAGACCGTGATCGACGACTGGTTCGCCTCGCATCGTGCTGGCGAGACGGCGCTCATGATTGCCGCGCACCGAAACGACACCCGCGACCTCAACGAACGAGCCCATCACCTCGCCGATGCCGACGGCCGGCTCGGGCCGACCCGACTCGTCGTCGCGCGGGTCGAGTTCGCCGAAGGCGACCGAGTCATGGCGGTCAGTCGCAACCACTACGACCTCGACATCCTCAACGGCGACCTCGGCACCATCACCCACATCAACCCCCACACCCGAAACATCACCTTCCACTCCGACCGCACCGGCAGGGCGCGCACGATGCCCGCCGACCGGATCGCGGAGGGCTGCCTCGAGCTCGGCTACGCCCGCACCAACCACAAAGCCCAAGGCGCCACCGTCGATCGCACCTTCACCCTCGGCGACGACGGCGACCTCGACCGCCAAGCCGCCTACACCGCCCTCTCCCGAGGCCGCCTCGAGAACCGGCTCTACGTCCTCGCGCCTGACGACGACCTCAGCGTCGAGACCGCCGGAGATCTCGTCAAGGGCCACGTCGAGCGGGAGCTGTCCCGCGACCGATCTCAGCGCCTCGCCACCCACCACGCGGGCCGGAGCCCCATCGTCGACGAGCTGTTGGCTCACCTGCCGGACCCCGGCCTCGGAGCCGTTGACATCCCATCCGTCGGTCCCGACGACGACCTGGCCATCGACCTCTGGTGAGTCGGGTACGGAACGCTTCGCGGCCTCGGACGTGCGCTCACCCTGTGACACGAGGCGGCATTCGACGACATGACCACGATGGCCGCCCGCACCGCCCGCACGACAGGCAGGCGGACCTGAGCATGCCTCCGGAACCGGGTGTCAACGAGGAGCAGGGTCCAGACCAGCCTGTCTGCTCTGTCGACGACATTGGGCAGGTTGTAGGGCTCCGTTGCGGACGACCCCGCTCTGGCTATCGGTTCGGCGAAGGAGGAGTCTGCAGTTTTGAGCAGAATCGGTTGACCTTGAGTGTGCCATCCGTCATAGAGAGAATCTGCGTCGAAAAGCAACGCCGAGGATGGTCATGGCGGAAGAAAAGGCAGCTTCGCTGGCGGGTTTATGGTCGGCCTGGCCGATCACGGGTTCGGTTCGGCGCCGAGCCCGGCAGCAGTCGGCCACGCTGGGCTTTCCGGGAACTTCGGCCTCTTCGACGCCGAAGCCGACCTCGTCGTCGCAGCGATCATCAACCGCATGCTCCTGGATCCGGTAGCTATCGAGGGGTGGCGCGTCCCTCTGTTGGAAGGCATCTATGGGGCTCTCGCTTCGGGAAGTTGAGACGCGCCCGCCGTGGAGATAACAGGTGCGCTCGCACCGATCGCCGACCGGTTCGGGCTCGCTGCCGCTGGCTCACGCGCCAATCTAGACGGCGTGCTTGTGTCGTTCGAGACCCGGCCGACTGCATGGACATCGCTCACCCCTACGCGGTTGGGTCCCGACGCTCGCGCCGACCGAGTCAACGAAGGTTGGCAACTGACCGTCGACGGCCGCACCCTTCGATACCCTGCCGGCATCGGCGAACCGGTACGCGAAGCGTTGGCGGCGGCCGGGAGAGTCCCGGGCCTGACCTTGGCGGTCGCCCTCTACGCCGAATCCGGGATCCGCGCCAACTGCTTCGACCTTCGATTCCAGTACCGCGACGGAGAACTCAGCAGCGCGGAGCCCGACGAGTGCCAAATCGCAGCTCGCGTCCCGGCTCCGGCCCTGCTTGGGTACCTCTCGAATAGCTGCTCACAGGCGGCGTGGCTGCGCTTTTCTGAGATCAGTGGCGACGTTATGTTGCTGCCCGCACTTGCGGGCATTATTGGAGCCCCGTCGTACCGTGAAGTGATGGCTCTCCATCGGTCGCTGCTTGCGCTCGCCGGACTCGCCGCCGCCATCGACGACGTATCACCCGAGCAGTGACTGTTTCGCTCCGCTGCGGCGCCATGGCCTGCGTCGCTCTCGTCACCATGCTCGCCTCGGCAGGGTGCTCGGACAGCGACAACAGAGCGGACCCCTCAACGTTAGCCGTTGTCACCGCGGTCGACGACACTGGCAACCCCGTGCTGGCCCAGGCCGGGCAGATTCTGCTCGTCTACCCTGGCTCAGGCCTACCACCTCTGGCCCTCGCCTCCGGTCACGCCGAGGCAGTGTCGGCGTTCAAGTAATCCACCGGTCTGGGGTCGGTGTGTTCAAGTAATCCATCGGCGGGCGTTCACGTAATCCCTCGCGGTGCGTTCAGCGAATGCAGCGGTCGTTGGGTGGTGACGACCGGCGGTGTATCCCTGGGTTTGGTTCCTTGTCCTCGTAAGAGGCTGTTCGGAAAGAACTCCCAGCTAAAGTGGCTCTTCGGAGTTGCGGGGGGTGTGAGGGCGTAGGCGGGGATCCACCGGGCGCGTGACAGGGGCTCCAAGAATCGGCGGTTCCTACGCCAGCCAGCCCCCGGAGCCCCTGTGGAGACCAACGCTACGCGCATGTGCGCGCTTCTTGTCGGACTGCCCGAGATCGCCGTGCTTGGCGTCGACGACGAGCCTGGCCGTCCGCTTCGGGTGCACGTCGAGACCGTCGTCGAGGTCGAAGGCTGCGCTGGGTGCGGGACGCGGGCGTGGGTGAAGGACCGCCGGCCGGTGGCGCTGGTTGACCTGGCGGCGTTCGGTCGCCCGGCGGTGTTGGTGTGGCACAAGCGACGCTGGCGCTGCCCCGACCGGGACTGCGCGACGCGCACGTGGACTGAGACCGATCCGCGCATCGCCGCCGAGCGGGCCAAGGTCACCGACCGAGCCGGGAGATGGATGACCGCCCAGGTCGGCCGCGACGGTCGCACCGTGTCGGAGGTGGCCCGAGAGCTCGGCGCCGACTGGCACACCGTGATGGACGCCGTCGTTGCGTACGGCACGCCGCTGGTCGAGGACCCCGACCGCGTCGGTGCGGTCAACGCGCTCGGGTTGGACGAGACGCTGTTCGCCCGGACCGGGAAGTGGCGGACGTTGCAGTGGTGCACGTCGATCGTTGACGTGGGCCGACCGTCGCAGCTGCTCGAGGTCGTCGAAGGCCGCACGGCCAAGGCCGCGTCGGCGTGGATCGACGCCCGACCCGAGGCGTGGCGCGACGCCATCTCGTTCGCCACCCTCGACCTGTCCGGCCCGTACCGCAAAGCGTTCAACGACTCGCTGCCTGACGCCACCCAGGTCGCTGACCCCTTCCATGTCGTGAAGGTCGCGAACACCAAGCTCGACGAAGCCCGCCGCCGCGTGCAGAACGACACGCTCGGGCATCGGGGCCGCAAGGCTGACCCGCTCTACCGGTCCCGGCGGCTGCTCACCAAGGGCCACGAACGCCTCGACGAACGCGGCAACGCCAAGCTGCTCGGCTTCCTCGATGCCGGCGACCCCAAAGGCGATGTCCGTCTCACCTGGCACGCCAATTAACCGGCCCTCGGGGGCGGGTCAACGCCCGGTTTCGTGGGTGGGGCTGTGTTGAAGTCGTCGGAGGTGGCCATCGAGGCTGGTGAGCACTCGTTGGTGGCGGGCGACTTCGGAGGTCCAGCCTCGGTGCTCGGCGTCGTCTCGGAGCTGGTTGATGTCGGCGACTTGGGCTTCGATGGCGGGAGCGAACTCGGGGGTGGTGACGTAGTTGGGGCAGGTCTCGCAGATGTTTGCGTACGCGCAGGCTTCGGCGGCGAGGTCGCGTGAGCAGTAGCCGTGCGCGACTCTGGTCTTGAGCATCTCTGCGGCGAGCCATTCGACCCGGTCGGGTGTCGATGGTCGCCCGGCGGGGGCGAGTGGGATGCGTCGGGCGATCTTGCCGGCGGCTTCGTCGTACGCGGCTTTGAGCGTCGGCGAGGTGAGCCGTGCGTAGCGGATGGTCATCTCGGGGCTGCGGTGCCCGAGCAGGGTCATGAGCGCCTGGATGGACATGCCGCCGTTCGCGAGTTCGGTGGCCCAGGTGTGGCGGAGTTGATGGGCGACAACTCGCAGCGGTCGCCAGTCGGGTCCGGTGAGCCCGGCAGCAACGACGGCGTCGCGTAGCCCGCGTTGGATGCGGGTGACGCCGAGGCGGCGGCCTCGGTCGACGAAGATGAAGTCGGCGAGGTGCCCGTCGCGTGGGTGCGGGCGGGCTCGGTGATCAGGGCGTTGAGCGAGCCATCCGTCGAGCGCTTCGAGGGCGGTGTCGTCGAGTGGGACGGAGCGTTCGTTGTTGAGTTTGCCGAGCGGCACGCGCAGCCAGGTTCCGTTGGACCCGTAGTCGACGAGGTGTTCCAGTTCGAGGTCGAGGAGTTCACCGATGCGGATCCCGCTGTGTCGCAACACGGTGATCCCGACCCGGGCGAAGAGGTCGTCGAGGCCGGCGACGGCGCCCATCACCGCTGCGTCGATATTGGGTGGGAGCGCTCTCGGGAGGGAATCGGGTTGGCGGGGGATGTCGGTGGCGAACATGAGTCGCCGTGGTGGGACGTCCGCCCAGCCCCATGCCCAGATGTCGTCGAGGAACCCTCGCACCGCGATTGCTGCGTGGGCGTGCACGAACGGGCCGACGATCTTGTCGGGCTCGTGGCTGCGTCGACTGGCACGGGTCGAGGTCCACGCGAGGAACGCTTCGATGTGGTGGCGTTCAAGCATCGAGATCGATGCGAGTTCGGGGTCGTGTCCGCAGATGAACTCCCCGAAGATCGCCAATGCGCTGGTGAGCTTGTCGATCGTCTTCGGGCGCAACACCGTGGCTCTGACGTCGAGATACGCAACCAGAGTTCGACGAACCCCCGAGGCCGGAACCTGCGCGAGGCGCGCTGCGCGTGTCGCGGGGCCGCCCTGGCGGCGGTGCTCGGCGGGCAGGTCGATCATGGCGGCTTCGAACAACAAGCGTCGTAGTCGGAACAGATGCCCGCGGCGACTTCGTCGCATCGACTCGGTGAGCCGGGGGCTGGTGTCGATCGCTTCGCCGAGCGCGTCGAGGTCCGCGACGCTCAACGAGCTGGGCGGTCGCCCGGTGAACGCGACAGCCAACGCCAACACCGCTCTCACCGCCACGACCGGTTCAGCGGCGCCGAGGCGCCCGGCTGCGCCGACGAGTCGGGCGACGTCATCGGGGAACAGTGCTTCGACCCAGCGGGGGACGCTGTGACCGAAGTTCTTCGCGAGAAGGAACTCGAGGTCTGCGCGGCAACGGCCCGACACGATCGCGAACGCGACCAGCTGCCACGCGAAGTCGCGTCGGGCGAGCTCGACCAGCCGGGCGTCGACCGGTCGGCTCATCCACTCGTCGAGATCCGGGTGGTCCTCGAGGAACGAGCGGGCCGCGACCAATCGTTGGCGCCGATACGCCGGTTGACCACCGAGCGCGTCGCTGTGTTCGGCGAACGAGTCGAACAGCGACACCGGTGCTTGCGCTGGCACCGACTCGGCGGAGGTCATCGGTTCGTGACCGCTCGGGCTGCGGCGAACTCGGCGGCCAACGTGGCAGAGGAGAGATGCACGTAGCGGGCGGTCGTCTCGGGCGACGCATGTCCCATCAACTCGCGCAGCACCAACAGATCGATCCCCGCTGCTGCGAGTTCGGTCCCATAGGTGTGGCGCAGCCGGTGAGGCCGCACCCGTGTCGCACCCGACCCAACACGATGGGTGCGGAACACCTTGCGCATCCCGGCCTCGGTCATCGCCTGGCCCCGAGTCGGGCCGCGCAGCACCACGAAGCACTCTGGAGTCCTGCACCCATCGGGACGTTCCGAGCGCAGATACGCGGCGCATTCGGAGAAGAACACGTCATCGATCGGCACCTCCCGTTCCTTGTCGCCCTTGCCGACGACGCGGACGCGGCGCAACCCCATGTCGACATCAGCGAGTCGCAACGAGCGGACCTCCGCTGCGCGCAAACCGCCCAACACCATGGCCAACACGACCGCCCGGTCACGTCGGGTGTTCAGATCGGCCAGGAACGCAGCGACGTCCTCGGCAACCAGGCTCTCGGGCAGCCGGCGAGGTTCACGCACGAGCCGACCACCTGAGCGGGCACGCACCGCGGTGTGACCCAACAAGCCGTTGCGTTGACCGCGCAGCCCTGACGCCCGCCGGGCGGCCGGCACCGGGTTGTCGGCGCGTTCACCCGTCATCACCAGATGCTCGAACAGCCCGCGCACCGCGGCGATGCGCCGGTTCATCGTCGCGGGAGCCGGGCCCCGACGACCCAACGCCACCACCTTCGACGACGTCGACACCGAACGTCGCTGCCAGTCCAGATAGTCGAACAGGTCCGTCGGCGCGACCTCGACGAGAGTCAGGGACCGATCAGCGAGGAACCCGCCGAAGTTCGCCAAGTCGAACGCGTAGGCGCGCACCGTCGCCGGCGAGAACGCCCGGACCACAAGATGGGCAAGGAACCGATTCCCCTCATCGACAACCGAAGAGTCGCCAACCAGACGGTGGACTCCGTCTGCACGAACCACACGAACCGGTGCCATCGCGGCCTCCTACGTTGAGTATCCGACCTCCCACACCGCGACTGGTGGATATCGGGTCCACCACGTCACCGAGGGCCGGATAACAGACAGGAGACCCTCCGGGGCCTCTACGCCATCGACGACCCGGCCGAGGCCGAGACGTACCTCACCGAGCTGATCAATGATCTGCTCGACCCGGACCACCCACCCGAAGTCCGATCGCTCGGAAGGACGCTGGACCGCTGGCGCACCCAGATCGTCGCCTGGCACCGCGCCCTAGTGTCGAACGGACCGACCGAAGCAGCGAACAACCTCATCAAGCGGATCAAGCGCATCGGCTTCGGGTTCCGCAAGTTCGCTCACTACCGCCTACGCGTCCTGCTCTACGCCGGCCGCCCCAACTGGGACCGACTTGCCACGGTCACACCCCGCTGAAGTCCGAAGAGCCGCTAAAGTACCATTTCGGGCCTCGCCGGGTGCGAAAACCTATTAACCTCAATTCGTGACCACGGGCCCGAAACCAAAGACCCAAACCTGGCGTAGCGCACACGGCGACATGAGCGACGCGGAGTGGGAACTCATCGCCGATCTGGTCGCCCCGTACTGGAAGCCGGGCGGCATCGGCCGACCGGTCAAGGTCGACCGTCGTCGTGTCGTCGACGCGATCTTCTACGTAGCCGCCACCGGGTGCCAGTGGCGAGCGCTGCCCGCCGAGTACCCCAACTGGAACACCGTGCACCGCTACCACCTCACCTGGTCCCGCGACGGAACCTGGGAGCAGATCGCGGCGCGGCTCACCGCCGCGGTCCGCACCGCCGAAGGACGCGACGCCGAGCCCACCGCCGGGATCGTCGATGCCCGCAGCGTGCGCGCCGCGTCGACCGTAGGCAAGGAAACCAAGGGCTACGACGCCGGCAAGAAGATCTCGGGCCGCAAGACCTTCGGCATTGTCGACACCCTCGGCCTGCTCATGGCGATCACGGTCGTCGCCGCCAGCGCGTCGGACAACGCCGGCGGGATCGTCGTCGCGGACCTCGCCCGGCAACGCTCGAGCCGCTTCGCGAAGCTGTGGTGCGACGGCGGGTTCAAACGCACCTTCATCGAGCACTGCCGCGATCACCACGTCGGCGTCGAGGTCGTCAACAAGATCCACGCCCACCGCTTCGAGGTCCTCCCCAAACGGTGGATCGTCGAGCGGACCTGGTCATGGCTCATGAACAACCGTCGCCTACAAGTCGACTATGAACGCGACCCCGCCATCACCGAAGGCTTCATATGGGCCGCCCACAGCCGCCATCTCCTGCGGCGCCTCACCGAACCGGCGCCCTACTGATCGCGCTGGGAGAACTTTCGCGACAGCCTCTAAGACCTGGCTCGTCAACCGGCGAGCTGGGAGCGAACATGGCAAGGAGAACGTTCGAGATGATCGACGTCGTCGAGATTTTGCAGCACTGGCATGCCGGTCGACCGAAGGCCGAGGTCGCCGCGAGTGTCGGGGTGGACCGGGGCACGGTCCGCAAGTACGTCGCCCCCGCCGAAGCGGCTGGGCTGGTGCCCGGCGGTCCGGTGGGCATCTCCCCGTCGAGCGGACGGTGGTTATGACGCTTGTTGGTAGCCGGCTTCCCATTCGATGGGTGCGACGTGGTCGAGGCTCGAATGAAGCCTGGTCGCGTTGTACCAGTTGATCCACTTGAAGATCGCCCGGCGGGCCTCGGCTCGGGTGGCGAACACCCGACCCTGGACACACTCGCGCTTGAGGCTCTCCCAGAACGATTCGGCCACGGCGTTATCCCAGCACACCCCGGTACGACCCGCTGACGGGCGCATCTGACGGTCGTGGCAGAAGTCGACGTAGTCGTTCGACGTGTATTGCGAGCCCCTGTCGGCGTGGCAAACAACCCCGACGACCTGGTCGTCGCCGCCCCGGCCGGCGACCGCCATGGCCAACGCGTCGGTGACGAGCTCGGTGCGCATGTGGCCAGCCATCGAGTAGCCGAGCAGCCGGCGCGATCCGAGGTCGAGTACCGACGCCAGATACAGCCATCCTTCGCGGGTCGCGATGTAGGTGATGTCTTGCACCCAAGCCACGTCGGGTGCCCCGGGCGTGAACCCCCGGCCGACCAGATCAGGGATGTGATAGCCGTCCGGGCCGGGGAACGTGGTGCGGCACTTGCGGCGCCGGAACCGGCCCGCCATGCCATGCAGCCGCATCAGGCGCACCACGCGCTTGCGGTTGACGACCAGCCCCGCCTTGCGGAGCGCTTTGAACATGCGCGGCACCCCGTAGTTCCCGTCGGACTCGTCGAACAACTCGCGCATCATCTCGACCAGATCCGCTTCGGCGAGCTGGCGGACGGTCGGCCCCGCTGCTTCGCGTCCGGCCCAGTCGTAGTAGCCCGACGTCGACACCCCCGCCGCCTCACACGCGCTGGTCACCGCGAACCCGGCGGCCTTCTGGTCATCGACACACTCGAAGCGCTTCACGGTGTCGATGTCTCCTTGATCCAGAAGGCCAGAGATCGTTTGAGCAGATCTCGTTCCATCCGCAGCTGCGCGTTCTCCGCTCGCAGGTCGACCAGATCAGCTCGCTCGTCGCTACTGAGCCCATCACGCTCACCTCGCTCGACGCGCTCGCGGCCGACCCAGTTCCCCAGCGTCCCCGGGTTCACCCCGGTCGCTCGAGCAACCTCCGCGATCGGGCGGCCCTCATCGAGAACCATCGCCACCGAGTCTCTGCGGAACTCGGGCGGGAACTTCGAGGGCCGCCCGACCCTCGACTTCTTCATGCTGGACATGGACATCCTCCTAAACGAGATGTCCGCCCAACGGGGGGATGCTCACGGCGTTGAGCCGGGCGGAGTGGCTCGACCTGGTCCGGGGCTGGTTCCCGGAGCTGATCGACGCGAAGGCGCGGAGCCTCACGTTCGGGGTGATCAACGCCCATCGGGACCTGATCGAGTCGATGCTGAAGACGAACAAGGCGACCACCGTGTGGCAGCGCCTCCGCGACGAGCACGGCCTGACGGTGAGCGTCACGAGCTTCCGCCGCTACGTGTGGCTCGAGTTCCCCGACGAGGTGTCCGCTGATGACGCGACGGTGCTGCGCCCCGACGTTCCGGCGGGCAGCGAAGCCCAGATCGACTACGGCTATCTGGCGTCGTGGCCCGACCCGGTGTCGGGCCACAACCGGAAGTTGAACGTGTTCGTGATGGTGCTGTCGATGTGCCGGCACATGTTCATCCGGCCGGTCTTCGCGATGGACCAGGCAACCTGGATCGAGGCGCACGTCGCCGCGTTCGAGTTCTTCGGTGGGGTCCCGGCCCGGCTCGTCCCCGACAACTTGAAGACCGGCACGATCAAGCCTGACCTGTATGACCCCAAGCTCAACCGCGGCTACGTCGAGCTGGCCGAGCACTACGGCTGTCTCGTCGACCCAGCGAGGGCGGTCAAGCCCAAGGACAAGCCCCGCGTCGAGCGGCCGATGTCCTACATTCGTGAGAGCTTCTTCCGGGGTCGCGAGTGGGACAGCCTCGAACAGATGCAGACCGCAGCCGTCGTCTGGTGTGTGGAGGTCGCCGGGCAGCGCCGCCATCGCAGCCTCGACGGCGCCGCTCCCGCCGCGGTGTTCGCCGCGGTCGAGCAGCCCGCCCTGATGGGGCTGCCCCGTCAGCGGTTCGAGGCTGCGATCTGGTCGCGACCCAAGGTCGGCACGGACTGTCACATCAACGTCGCCGGGGCGCTCTACTCGGTGCCGTGGCGCCACATCGGCCAACGGGTCGAAGCGCGCTTCACCTCCGGTTTCGTTGAAGTATTCGTCGGTCCCGACCTCATCAAGACCCACCCGAGGGTGACCAGAGGCACCCAGACCGATTGGTCCGACTACCCGCCGGAGAAGGCCGCTTTCTTCATGCGGACCCCGGTGTGGTGTCGCCGCCGCGCCGGCGAGCTCGGCCCCGACGTCGCCGCGCTCGTCGAGGACCTCATGGCCGTCAACGCCCTGCACCGGCTCCGGTCATGCCAAGGCGTGATCGGCCTCGCCGACAAGCACACCGCCGAGCGGCTCAACGCCGCGTGCCGCCGGGCGATCGAGGTCGGCGACCCGACCTATCGGACCGTCAAAGGCATCCTCGCCGCCGGGACCGAAACCGACACCCCCGACGAGCCCGCACCGCCCATCGCGCCCGCGCATCTCCACGGGCCCGCCCGCCTCTTCGCGATCGACGGCGCCGGCGTCCAGGTCGACTCCGGCGATGTCGAGGTGGCGTCATGACCCGACCCCATCAGCTCGAGACGACCCTGCGGACCCTGCGCCTCTCGGGGATGCTCGACACCCTCGACGCCCGCCTCGCCCAGGCCCAAGCCGGCCAACTCGGACACCTCGAGTTCCTCCAAGTCCTCTGCGAAGACGAGATCGCCCGCCGCGACGCGACCGCTATCACCCGCCGGATCCGCCAAGCCCGCTTCGAGCAACTCGCCACCATCGAGGACTTCGACTTCTCCTACAACCCGAAGATCCCCGCCGCCTACATCCGCGACCTCGCGGCGGGCCGCTACATCACCGCCGGCCAAGCCGTGATCCTCCACGGACCCGTCGGCGTCGGCAAAACCCACCTCGCCCAAGCCCTCGCCCATCACGCCTGTCGCCACGGCCACACCGCCACCTTCACCAGGACCAGCCGGCTCCTCGCGGACCTCGCCGGCGGCCACGCCGACCGAACCTGGGGAGCCCGGCTGCGCCGATGGGCCAAACCCGACGTCCTCGTCCTCGACGACTTCGCGATGCGAGACCTCACCACCGGCCAGGCCGACGACATCTACGAGCTCGTCACCGAACGCGCCGGCCAGTCGCTCATCCTCACCTCGAACCGTCAACCCGTCGACTGGTATCCGCTCTTCCCGAACCCCGTCGTCGCCGAGTCGATCCTCGACCGGCTCATCAACACCGCTCACACCATCCACCTCGACGGCCGCAGCTACCGACCCACCCGCCGACCCCAACCGCCCACCAACAACGCACCAGGACACGCCACCGAGTAGAACTCACCCGGAACCAACCGAGGGATAACTCGAACAGACCCCCGGTGGATTACGCGAACGTCGACAGGCAGGCGTGGAAGTACCCCGGTCTGACGGACGGGGTGGGTGTGGAGATCATGCCGCGTTGGCGGTCTCGTAGTCGAGGGGGCTGAGGCCGTCGTTGTAGCTGTGGCGACGGCGGGGGTTGTACCAGGTTTCGATCCAGTCGAAGATCGCCAGGGCGAGCTGTTCGCGGGTGGCCCAGTGGTGCTGGTCGAGGAGCTCGCGTTGCAGCCCAGAGAAGAACGCCTCGGCCACGGAATTGTCGTAGCAGTCGCCGACAGTGCCCATCGATCCGAGCAGTCCGGCTGTTCTTAGCCGGGTTCCGAATAGCCAGGATGTGTAGTTCCCGCCGTGGTCGGAGTGGGCGATGACCTGACCGGGGGGTGGTTGGCGTCGCCAGGTGGCCATCTGTACGGCATCCGCGACGAGCTCGGCGCGCATGTGATCAGCGATCGACCACCCGACGACGCGCCGGGACCAGGCGTCGAGAACCACCGCGAGGTACACCTTGCCGGTTCCGGTGCGATGTTCGGTGACGTCCATGACCCACAGACGGTCCGGTCCTTCGGGGTCGAAGGCCCGGTTGACCAGATCGTCGCTGATGTCGCCGTCACCGGGTCGGGTGCAGCCACCACGCTTCTTGTAGTGGATGCCCACCGCGCCACAGAGGCGCATCAGGCGGGCGGTCGTGGTTCGTGAGCAGCCCTCGCCGCGGCCGAGTCGGAACTCGTCGCGGATGCGGGGCATCCCGTAGGAATGCCGGGACATCTTCCAGATGTCGTGCACCTCGTTGGCCCGGTGCGCGTCGGCGCGCTCCGCTGCCGTGACGGGCTCGCGGAGACGCTGGTAGAAGCCCGAGGTCGACACCTTCATCACCCGGCAGCACACCGAGACAGGCAGGTCCGAGCAGTGCTCGGCGATGAAGGTGTAGATCATTTTGGGAGGACGTTCTCCGCCGCGAAGTACGCGGCCGCACGCTTGAGGATCTCGACCTCGAGCTTCGCTACCCGCAACTCCCGGCGCAGCTTCACCAACTCGTCGCGATCCGCGGTGCTCAACCCGTCGTTGCGGCGTCCCTCGTCGAGGTCGGCCTGGCGCATCCAGTTCCGAAGGCAACTGTCGGAGATCCCGAGGTCCTCGGCGATCTGCGCGACCGGTTTCTCGCCCATCCGGGCCAACTCGACAGCCCGCTGACGGAACTCGGGCGGATGTGGTGTGGGCATCTGGACTTCCTTTCCGAGACGACCACGGTCGCCTCAGGTCGAATGTCCGTCAACCCGGGGTACGTCCAGTTCGACTACATCGAGGTCTTCTACAACCGGCAACGACACCAGGCCCGCCTCGACCACCTACGTCCGCCGGCTACGAAGCCGGCCAACCAAGCAGCCTGACCAATGGAAACCACGTGTCTACGCTCAGGGGTCAATCGCAAACAGCCACAACGAGTGCTGCGAGGAGCGATGCGATGAGTCGCCACACCACGGCGGCCGGCGGTGACGGGTCGGTCGGTCGCGGCTCGACTGAACCACCCGAAAGCCAGCTCACTCGTCCTCCGCGCCATCATCTGCCAAGACCTCGCCTGCCGCGACCTCCTTGGCGCCCTCGAGCAGCCAGAGAGATGTTCCGGGTTGGATGGGCTCAGGCAGAACGTCAGCGGCCCAGAACCGGAGCTCGCAATCCGAGGTATCGCCAGGATCGAGATGATCCCGTCCCTCCATCTGGACCTCGACACCGATCACCTCGGCACCATCGGTGGTGGTCAAGCCTTCGAAGCGGCATACGCACCTCCATCCGCTGACGCGTGGGCGAGTCGCGGAGGGGAGGAGCCGAACTCGAGCGCGTAGGACGGACTCGCTCATGGAATCGACCCGTAGATGCGAACAGGCCCATGCGGGAAGTACTTCTCGGGGAGGAAGATGGCCTCACCCTCACCGCCGATGGTGTCGACCCAGACTTCTGGGTCGGAGAATACTGACAGCGGAAACTCGGCTGAGGTCAATGTGTACTCGCGATCGGGATTCATCTGAGCGAAGTCGGCCGCCTGTTGAGAGGTCGGGAAGAAGTACTTCCCCTCGGACCACCCTTCGTCGATGCCATAGAGGTATCCGTCGCTGATGATCTGGTCTAGCTCTGGTGGCTCGACGGCTCGATAGAGGGTGACAGGGTCGCAGTCGTCTCCGCCTCCTGGTGTTTGTGGGGCCAAGAATCCCGACACCCGGGACGCGCTCGTGCGCGCCGGTTGCCCGGGGTCGTCGTAGACGGCTGTCACGGCTGCTGTGGCGGACGGGTGCGCCGCGTCGGAACGCTCGGCCCCATCGTGTGGGGGCGTTGCCGCTGAAGCGTCGGCGTCGCACGCGACCATCCCCGAGACGAATGTCGTCGCGGGGAGGGGCAACTCGGGAGGTAACGAACCGGCGCCGACTTCGAAACCGGCGATCTCGTCAGCTTGAGCGGACGGCGAGGCGACCAAGGCTGCGCCAGCCAACAGAAGCAGGAGGAGCAGAGCGAGAGCAGGACATCGATCAGCGAGCCGGCCGCTGGCCCTGCCGGACGAGAACGCTGGCCGCGCTGTCATGACCCGGCCTCAAGGTCGCTACGGAACACCTCCGCAATTCCTGACGCCTGAGCACCCAAGCCCTTGGAGTCCAGGATGTCCGCCAGCTCAACCATCAGGGCCTTGAATCGCCTGTAGTCGCTCAGGGGCATCGCGATAGTGGGATCGGTCATGTGGAAGGGCCCGATCTCCCAGACGGCACCCGATCCTCCCCAGAACTCGAGACCCGCAAGCGTTTGCCAGAAGTCATCATCCTGCGCAGGTCGCTCCGCGACGCCGCGGACGAACGACGCCCGTTCGTCGTAGTCGTATCGAGCAAGGATCTCGCTCAACTGGGTGAGGAGGTCGCGAATGTCGTCCATGTGCTCAGTAGGGCGGCGACAGGGTCACGTAGGTTCGGTTCACGACGGTGACCGGGTTGTTCTCGATCATGTACTCAGGGAGACCTCCGGGTCGCTCCTCGGCGCAGTAGGGCGGGCCGCACGGGAGCGCCCCTCCCGGACGGGGCCTCGCAGCGCTTGGATCGATCAGCTCACCGATTACGAGATGAGTACCAGGATTGGAGTCCGGGAGACCGGCCAGGTCGCGGTACTGCTCTCGTCCCACCGATCGAGGGTCAACTGGCGTCCATGACGCCCCGAACTCACCGGCCCCCGCCCCGGGGCCGTAGACGCGGTAGACCAACATCCCCTCACATGGATCCCCTGGTGTTGTTTGTGGGGCCAAGAACCCGGCGACCCCGGGCACGCTCGTGCGCGCCGGTTGCGCAGCGTCGTCGTAGGCGTGGTTCGACGACGCTCGCCCGACTGACGGAGCGCTCGCCAGCGCACTTGGGACGCCCGACGCGCACGCTGCGAAGGGAGGACTCGCGTCGTAGTCGTGGGCACTGGGAGGTGACGCTCCAGCCGCGGATCCGAGAACCAGCACCGCCGAAGCGACAAGAAGTCCCACCACCGATCGCAGGATGGCGGACAGGCGGTGTTTATTCAGGAGCCAATCCACGGAAGCCCCTCCGAGCAAGCACTTCGACCGCCTGCTCGATCTCGTCGCGACCAACTGCCGTCACCACCACCACGTTCGGCTCAGCGAAAACCGCGCCGACCTCTGCCAGCTCGGTCTCGATGTCCTGAGCAAGTCGAACCGGGTGGTAGATCGTGAGGGAATAGCGTGCGGCAACCGGCCCCGATACTTCGACCTCGACGACCGCGTAGCCCTTGGCCTTCCAAATCTCCTCGTCCGTGTCGTAGTCCTTTGGGAACCGCAGCGTGTAGGCGGGGGTGTCCATCGCCATCACCCGAGCGTTCGAATCCGCCGCAAGAGCGCGGCGTATTCCTCTGGTAGTAGGGATGTGCCGGATCGCGGGGTGATCTCGTAGTGGTGAGGGTCGTTGCCGCGTTGGATGATCTGAAGATCGCTCGGTATCGACGTGAGATCGATCCGGTGCGGTTCAAATCCCTTGCTGACCACGCTCTCAGGGTTGTCGAACACCGAGACCCCGTGTGTGGGCTTCACGAAGCCGGTGGTTGCATCGACCCTGTACTCGTTCGGCATCGGCTCGAACGACACCGGCTGACCTGGCCGACTACCCCGCCAGAACCCTCCCGGCTCGCACTCGCCGCCTGGTGTTTGTGGGGCCAAGAACCCGGCTACAGGAGGCGCGCTCCTGAGCGCGGGTTGCGCAGTGTCGTCGTAGACGTAGCCCGACGCGGCCGCAGGTGGCGCAGCAGAGCGGCCGACAGGCCGATCGACCCGGGCCGCGGCTCCAACGATCTGCTGGGTTCCGGTATCTGCCGCGCCGTAATGGTGCGATCGGGTCGTCGCTGCACCGGCAGGGCCAGCGGCCAAAACCCCGAGGGAAATCCACACGGCGAAAGCGACAAGGACAACTGCAGACCACACTGGCGGTCGCAGGTCGGAAGCCGACTGGTGGTGGCCCCTCACGTCAGTCGAGCCCCCAGTGATCCAGCGCGTCCTCGGCCGGGTCCACGCTGAACTCCTTCTCAACGGTCACCACCTCGACAGTGGAGAAGCGGGCGTCGGGGTTCTTCCACATGAGCCGGTCTGTGGCCATCGCCACCGCCTTCAGCTCGCCGAACGTGGTCACCGCTCGGTACTCGACATGCTGTCCAGTCGGCTCAAGCCGGAAGCGGACCGTGTAGCGGGCTCTGGCCCCCCTACCGGCGGCGTCCGGGGTAGGCCGCGCTGTTTCGGAACCACTCATGGACATGGACCTCCGTAGTCCTCATCGACGTACTGGTTCAATGAGGGCCCCCACGGCTGGCGTTCAACTGGGTAGTTGGCAGCAGCGAGCTCTCTTAGCTCAAGCGCGTAATACGGGCTTCGGGTCTCCTGCCGGCTTGAGTCGATGCCTATGTCGATGATGTGTGTTCCGCGCTGAATCTCCGACCGGATCCAGGTCTCGTTCGCGGCGCACTTCTCGAGATGAGACGCGCCAGCGCGAGGACCAATCCAGATCGTTGCGCCGAAGGCGGCGGCCGCCTCGCGAGTCCGAGTCGTTGACTCGCCGATGACGACGCTGGAGCCGCAGTCGTCTCCTGTTTGTGGGGCAAAGAATCCCGACACCCGGGGCGCGCTCGTGCGCGCGACGTTCGCGGAGTCGCCGTACCGGCGGATTGGTGCCGTCGCGGGCCCCGCCATGGCGTCAGCGTCAACCCGTTCGGCGAAGGTTTCGACAGCTGGCCGAGGCGGCGAATTGACGCTGTAGTCGCCACAGGTCCGAGTCGTAGCCGCATCAACGCGCCCCCCGATCGCAGTGAGCCCGACAAAGGCCAGGATCATTGTGACAACCGCGACCAGTACATCCCGCAAGCCGCGGACGGTTCGGGTCCTCGCCTGCCGGCGGCGTGACACGTTTGCGGTCACGATCTATTCATCGTCATCGACGATGGCGAAAAGCTCGCCGTCGGTCATAGGGGGCGGACCCGCCGGCGCCGCATCAACCGCCGTGAGCACGTCCCGCTCGATGACCACCGAGAAGTCCTCGCCACGACGGTGGCACACGGGACATTCCTCGCCCGCCCCGAGCACGATGACCTTCTTCACGCCCGGCCTCCCGATGTCGTTACCACCCCAACGAAGCGTGTCGCCGATGGCGTACTCAGTGAGCCAGGCGTCTCCGAACTTGAACTGGATCACCTGCTCGGACGTCTCACCGCAATTCGGGCAGCGCGCGACGGCGCGGAGGCGGTTGTATGCGCTCATCAGAAGAGCTCCGCCGGGTAGCTGGCTGCTTGAAGGAACCGGAAGAGCTGCTGATCCCTTGTGATGAGCGGCAGCCCATCCTGAATGGCAGAAGCCGCCACCTCAGCGTCGGTGTGGCTGATCGCGCGGCCCATCGACTGCGCCTGGTTCTCGAGCGCGAGCACGCGGCCCGGGTCCGCCGGGCTCCCGATCCCTCCGCCTCGGGCGGCCAGCCATCCATCAAGAGCTATCTGGCTGCCTCGCACAAGGAACTGCTGTGCCGCCCGAGGGGAGGCGACCGGGCTCCTGCCTCGGAGCGCGATGTCGACGGCGGGGTCTCCGAAATCGATCGCGCGGATCAGCGCATCAGCGTCGACAGCGGCTCGACCCTGCGGGCAGTCGTCCCCCGCTCCTGTTTGTGGGGCACTCCGTGGGGCTCCGTGGGGTGTGGTGTTGGTCGGGTTTGGGTTGAGGATCTTGTCGAGTTTCTCGTTTAGGTCGTCGAGCAGGTTCGTTCCCGGCCCTGTCGTGTTGTTGGGGGTGTTCTGGGTGGGGGGTGACGCGGTGCGTTGGGCGCACTCGTTGGTTCGGGATTCTTGTCGGGTTTCGTCGGCGAAGGCGTTGATCGGGGCGGGGTTCTTGTCGTCGCGTGGTTGCGGGCGACCCTGGAAGATCTGGCCTTGGATGGCGCCGAGGACGGCTGAGGTGCCGTTGCCGGTCCACGGGATGTCCTTGGTGGGGGGCCAGTTCAGTGGGGTGCTGGTTGGGAGCTGCCCACCTGGGCAGTAGGGGGTGCACGGCGGTGGCGGCGGAGGGGGCGGCGGCCTCAGGCGGGCGCGCGTGGTCCCGCAGGCGGACCCGCGGCACCCACCCCCGGCACCGCCGCCACCGCCGGCTGCCTCGGTCTGGGCTCCCAGACCCCCCAGAGCACCTGCCACGGCGGCCAAAGCGCCGTAGACGTCGACGTTGCCGTGCGAAATCGCCGCCGAATGGCTACGCCGATCGATGATTGAACCGCCGCCGCAGTTGAAGAAACACGGGATCGACGGAGGATTTCTCGACAGGTGCTGGCCGACGACGATTGCCGTATAGCCCGCCACCAGAAGGGCTGCGCCAATTGCTATTGGTCCAAGGGCAATTGCGATGTTACCGGTTGGATCGGTGTACTTGAGTGGGTTACCCGGGCTGTAGCCGTAGCGGTTCGACATCGCCGGGTCGTCGACGCTGTCTCGGGTGGTGAAGCTGGCCGTTGCCGGGTCGTAGAGGCGTGCGTTGGCGTTCACCCTTGACGTAGACGGATCGGTCCAGTCCCCTTGGAACCCGAGGTGGGGGGGAGTGCCAGTGGTTGCAACTGGAGTGCCCCAGGGTTCGAAGGTGCGGCTCGAGGCCAGGGCGGTCGCACCTGGCACGAACGAACCGACGACGTCGCCATGACGGTCCGGCAGCAGCCGAGTGGCGGGAGCGGTGCCGGCCCGGGTGGCCAGGGCAGATCCCTCGAGCCCGTATGCGAAAGTGTTGGTGCCGTCGCGAGCGAGATCGGTGGTGAGCCCCGACCAGGCGAGCTGGGTCCCGTTGCGGGTGGCCATGCGCCCCATCGCGTCGTAGGTGTAGGCCACACCGGTGTCGGTAGCGATCTGGTCGAACGCGTCGAATCTCGCGGTGGTAGTCGTGGTCCCGACCGTCGCTGAGGTCCTGCCGCCTCGTGCTGAGTGGGCGAAAGATGTCGTCACTCCGGTGGCCACGGAGGAGGCAATCCGGTTGCGGGCATCGTAGGTGAAGGTGCGAGCGCCGGCTGAGGTGCGGTTGTGGTTGGCGTCGTAGGTGTAGGCGGTCGACGCACCCCCGGGAGCCACCCAGGAAGTGAGCCGGTCGGCGAGATCGTACGCATAGGTGTGGGCGCCGTTGCCGGTAGGGGCGGTGAGGTTACGCGTGACGATGTTCCCGTTGCCGTCGTAGGCGGTGGTCTCGGCGAATAGCGTTGCGGCGCCGTTGGCCATGGTGTCGTTGGTCAGGCGGTTGGCCCCGTCGTAGCCGAAGCTGCGGCGCACCCCGCCGCCGAAATCGACCGCAGCAATGCGGCCTCCGGGGCCGTAGCTCATGGTTGCTGTCGTGGCGGAAAGCGGGTCGGTGACCGAGGTCAGCTGGCTCTGGTCGTTCCAGGCCATCTGCGTCGTTCCCGCCGCGTCGATGCGGGTTATGGGGTTACCGGCGGCGTCGTAGTGGTAGGTGGCTGGGGAGGCACCTGAGACCACCAGAGGCAGATCGCGATCGTTGTAGGTGACACTGGTGGCCTGGGAGGGGGTCGAGGAGGCGACCATCCGCCCGGCCACGTCGTAGCTGAAGCCACGTGTCTCGGTCGCTGCTTCGGCACCGGCCCCGGTCACATTGGTAACGCGTCCTGCACCGTCATAGGCGGCGGTGACGGTCACCCCACCGGGCTTCGTGGTGACGATGGGTAGGCCGCCGGCGTCGTAGGCCACCTGCCACCGACGATCGCTAAGCGCAGAGTGGGCGGTGGTGGGAGGCTCGACCTCGCTCTCGACGAGCCCGAGGGTGTTGTAGGTCTGCCAAGTGACGTTGCCATTGCCGTCGGTGCTGCGGGTGGGGCGCCCGGCAGCGTCGTAGCCCGTCGACGTCGTGATGTTGGTCGTACCGGTGACAGGCTGGGTGCTGCTGAGGAGCCACCCCAGAGTGTTGTAGGTGGCGGTGCGGGTAACACGCCGTGAGTCGGTCACCGAGGTGCGACGGCCGAGCGCGTCGTATCCGTAGTCAACCTCACTCACCAACGCACCGGCTGAGTCGCGAATCTCGCCGCGCACGTGCTGATCTCGGTCGTCATAGAACGCTCGGACCGAACGGCCAGTCGGCTCGTCTGCCCGCGCTGTTCGGCCGAGACTGTCATAGGCGTAGGTGGTCGTACCTCCGACATCGCTGGTGGTGAGGAGATCGCCGACTGCGTTGTAGCTGTTCGTCCGCTGCCCGGCTGGCGCCGTCACGTTGAGTAGGCGGCCGGCGTCGTCGTAGGTTGCTCGGGTAGTGAGGTTGACCGTCGAGTTCGAGGATGGCCCCCCGAAGCGCTCGATGAGCGTGGCGGCCACGAGACGATCGAGTCCGTCGTAGGTCATCACGTGGCGTGCGGTAGTCGGGGCGGTCTGCTCGATGACCTGACCAGCGTCGTCGTAGCGCATCCTGGAGACGGCTCGCTGGCCGGCGGCGGACGGCCCTTCGGTACGGATGACCCGGTCGAGGGCGTCATAAGTCGTGGTGGTGACGCCCCCCCGGGGGTCAGTCTCTTCCACCACCCTTCCGCGAGCGTCGTAGGCAGCCAATTCCGTCGGCGTGATGGCGTTGCCGCCCGGTGGGTTGTATGTGGGATAGGTGACCCTCGTTGGCCGACCCTCGACGTCGTGGGCGGTGGTCACCACCCGCCCAACCGGGTCACGGGTCCGCGACGCGTCGCCATAGGTGTTGTAACCCAGGGTCGTCGTCGGCCGCACGGTGGCGATTCCGGCGCTCATGTCGTGGGTCTCGACCGCCGGTGCCGTCATCACCACGGGCCGCCCGAAGACGTCGTTGGCATAGTCGCTGCGAGCCCCGGCGGCGTCCTGTGACCAGATCATGACGCCCCGGTTGTCATAGCCGAAGGTGGTCTCGAAGGCACGGCCGTTGCCAACGACGTTGTAGGTCGATGAGACCGTACCGTTGGCGTTGTAGTCGATGCCCTTGACGAGGTTCGCGGTGCCACCCGCACCGCTACGCGTCGCACGGTTGGCCTGGCCCGAGCTGTCGTAGCCGATGACGGTGCGTCGGGCCGTCCCGCCCGGGTCGGAAACCACCGTGTCGACCTGTCCGGCGGCGTTATAGGTCGCCGTCGTTCTCAATCCACCGGCCCTCGAGAGCTGGGTGATGAGCCCGATGGCGTTGTAATCCGCATCGAACAACTGCAAGTCTCGCGACGCGTTGGGTGCCCCGACCGGATCCGCCACGAAACCGAGCAGGGTGGTCGTGTCGATATGGCCGGTCTCGCTGTAGGTGGTCCGGGTCGTCCTGCCCTTTGCGTCAGTGCGAGTCACTGGCCGACCAACGGCGTCGTAGGTCACAGATTCGAGAAGGACATCCCGGTTCTGTGTGGGCGCACCAATGGGGTCGTCGACGAAGTCGTCGAGCGTGGTCGTGGCTCGGTCATTTCGGGCGTTGTAGGAGTAGCGGGTGGTGGTGCCATCGATCGATTCCGCGATGACGTTGCCGTTGGAGTCGTAGGCCATGGTGGTGACCAGAGCCCCGTCGGTGACCCGAACAGGGCGATTGGCGGCATCGAACTCCCAAGTGCCACTTGTGCGAGGCGCATCGATGCCAAACGCGTCACGTTCGGTGCGCGACACCGTGTTCCCGAAAGCGTCGTAGGTGAACTCCTCGACGCGTTGATGGGGCGTCCCAGACACCGCGTCCGTGGTGGACGGATGGGTGATGGCCAGTGGCATCGAGCGGCGGTCGTAGGTGAACGTGGTTACCGCCGACGCGAAGCTTGTTGAGATCTCGTTTCGGCTGGTGCGCCGCCCGAGGGAGTCATACGTGAACTCGGTGCGTGCTCCAGTCGGTGAGGTGACCGAAGCAACATCGCCGTTGGCGAAGTAGGCGTAGGAGGTCGTCGCTCCCGATGGGAGGCGTTCGGTGAGCACAAGCCCCTCCGGGGTCAACCCCCCGCCCACCGCTGGAGTGGTCCCGGCGCCGGCATAGGTCCATTGAGTGGTGCGCCCGAGTGGGTCGGTGGTGCTCGATGGCTGCCCCGTGGCGGTGTAGGCGAACGTGGTTCGGAACTGGCTGCCTTCGTTCCCGCTAGCCCATCTGAACCACTCCCCGGTCCTGGTCGGGGTGCGGGCGTCGCGTGTCGCTGTGCGCAGGCCGAACCGAGGCGAAGCTGGGTCAGCGGTGGTGTCGTACTCAGTGAAGGTGGTGCGAACCGCGCACGTAGCGCAGCCAGCCTGGCCCACGGCCACCGGGAACCCGGATGCGTTGTAGCGGTAGCGAGTGATCTCACCGGTGGGCAGGGTGGTGCTGTCGAGCAGACCGAGCGAGTTGTAGGTGTGGCGGGTGCGGTTGCCCAGGGCGTCGGTGGTCGAGGAGGTTCTGGCGAATGAGTCGAGAACCTCGGTGGTGGCGTCGCCGAGCGGGTTGGTCGTGGTTTGGGTGATCTGCGGTTGAGCGAAGACGCCGGTGACCTCAAGGGCCATGTCGGCGGTCGCGTTTGCGATGCCGAGTTGGAAGGCGCCGTCGACGCCGACTGGTGCGTGGATGGCGGTCGATGACTGGTTGCCTCGGGTGAACGCCTGATTCATGCGGTTCGTGGTGGAGTCGAGCGCTCCGACCGAGATGGCCTCGGACGGGGCTGAGGCGTTGAAGGTCGAGAGGACACCCTTCACGGAGCGCACCGACAGGTCGGCGGCCCGAGGGATGCCCGGGGCGCCGGTGACCGGAACGGCTCGCACCGCGTTGGCCCCCCACGGTGTTGTGTAGGGGCCTACGGCTGACCCTCCGAGGCGGGAGTCGAGGATGCGGGCGCCGTTGAGATCGGCGGAATCCACAGGGATGAAGGCCAGGCCGGTTCGGTCACCGGCAGTCTGCGCGTAGTAGCCGATGACGTCCACCACGATGTGGGTTGATCCGGCCGAGTTGTGGAGGGCGAACGCTCCGCTTGACGAAAGCCGCACCGTGGCCGTCACCGTGTTGACAACAGCGCCGTTCCAGGTCCGCATCGTGGGGACCTGGGGGCGCGTGGCGCCGGCGTCGAAGGCGGTGAGCGCGGTGGTCGCGGTCGGCTCCACCGATGTGATGGCCACCACCGCGGCGGTGGCGCCGACCGGAACACCAGCCGTGCCCGTTGCAGTGATGTCACGGGTAACGCCCGCTCCCCACGTTGAGGTGTAGGGGCCCACCACCATGCCGTTGCGGGTGTCGATGACTCGTTGGCCCGGCACCGAATGGAACAGCGAGGCCGGTCCACCAGTGGTGGTGCCGTACCAGCCCACCACGTCGACGGTGATCTGGCTGGCCGCTGTGTCGGTTGAGAAGTACCGCAGGTCAATCGTGCCCGTCGCGCTGACAGGCACGGTGTACTCCCCGGAGATGGGGCGAGCGTTCCCGAAGGCGAGGGCCGAAATTTCGTAGGATCGGCCGCTCGGGACGACCTGCACGAATCCCGATCCTCTCGGGTTGGACATCGAAACGACCAGGTTCACGGCCGACACGCGTGACGCATCGCCAGGGACGCCGCCTGCGCCGGTGACCGTAACCGTGCGCACTACTCCAGGGTTGAGACTGGTTCCGGTATCGACGAGCCGGGCACCCGTTAGCGGCGTGTACTGCCCGGCGGCGCTGTTCCGATCATCGCTATAGGTCGTGCGCTGGGCGAGCCCGTTCTCGATCCACGCGACTCGAGAGTCAGAGGCGTACCCTATGCGGGCCACAGTCACCGGCCCCGCGGTATTGGGAGGCGCGACCGCGCGGGTCATCCGACCGGCGTCGGAGCCCGATGTGCCGTAGGTGTATGCCCAACACTCGGTGGCAGCCCGTGGTCCACACACGCTCGCCAAGCGTCCTGTGCCGTCGTAGCTGTAGTTGATAACCGAGGTACCGGCGCTGCCCGCGGAGGGGGCGCTCACTGACGTCACACGGAATGGCGCTGACGGGCTCCAGCTGACGGTGAGCGCACGGCCGGACAAGACGTCCACGATCGTAGTGAGCCGGCCCGACGTATAGGAGAGGGTCTGCCGACGTCCGAACCGGTCGCGGAACTCGGTCAGCTGGCCCGATGCGTTGAACGAGGTCACGTTGCCCTGCGAGCGCAGCTCGTAGCCCGTGGTCGTGCTGCCAGAGCGCAACCGGGTCAGGGTGGCGTTGGCGTCAGGGCCGAGAAAGGTGTTGTCAGAGTTGTGACCCCAGCGCTCGGCGCGCCCGTCGGGGTAGGTGACGAGAACCGTGTCGGTTCCCGGTTCGGGGGTGACGGTGAAGTCCCATGGGGTGGACCATCCTGGGCCAAGGGGGCCGTTGGTCCGAGTGTCCAGGCTGTTGTAGGTCCGTGCCATGACCAGCGGGGGACCAGTGACCTCGAGCCGGGCGTCGACGTTGGTCGTCGTGTAGTTGCCCGTAATGGCGTCGACCCCGAGGGAGTCGACGCCTCCGTGCTGGCCGAGGCGATCGACGACGTCCGGTTGTGACGGGATGAGGGCGAGTTCGACGGGGTTGGTGAGCGTGGTGGCGCCGGCGGCGTCGCGCACCGCAGCCGTCCAGTACCACGTGCCCCACGAAAGCGTGGGCTGCCAACTTGAGGCTGCGGCGGCCGCTCGAGAGACGCACCCGGAGGTCATCTCCTCATCTCGGCAGGCCCGGAACTCGTAGGTCAGGGCCCCGCCAGCTGGCCAGTTGTCGCGATCCACAGCACTGACGGTCATCGCCGGCTGGCGTCCCGCCGCCCGACCGGCGGGGCTGATGGCGTCGATCCGCGGACTCTGGTTCGGGATATTGAGGTTCACGACGCGGGGCGGAGACCCTTCCCCTGAGAAGTATGAATTCGGCGAGACCACGAGCTGGAACGCGAGTTGGTAGAGGCCTGGGCTAAGTGCTGCCACCGGAACCGTGACCGACTGGGTAGCGCCGGCAGCCACGTTCGGGATGTCAATGCGCGTTGGGGAATCGGCGATCAGGTTCCCGGATGCGTTGAAGATGGAGTAGGTGGCGTACACCGGCGGGTTCGATGTGGACCCCCAGTTGCCCGACCCGAGGTTTGTGACGTCGAGGCGGTAGTTGCCGGCCTCCGTTGAGCTCGGGAGACGAAGAAACGTGCCGCCGTAGGACGCCCGGTATTGACTCCAAGTGACGGACAGGGTCGGAGGCACGAATGACTCGCGCGAGCCGAGCTGTTTGAAGTTGTCGCCCTGGGCCACTCCGCCACCGATGTCGGTGCCCCCGGTGAGCATCCACCCGGTGTTGGACCGGGTGCCATCGAACCACGCCTGGACGCTCGGGGTCACGTCGATGGCCACGTTTCCGCCCGCAGGGCAGGCCGTACCACCGAAGCCGGCCGGTGCCGACGCGTACTGGAACTGGGGGAAGAACTGGAACGGCGAAGAGTAGACAAAGGTGGCCCCGTCCCACGGGGTGGCCAACTCGGTTGCGTAGACCGGATACTGCGGGCAGAACTCGGTTGTATAGAAGTTGTAGAGGTTGAGCCTGGCGTTGAGCACTTTGGCCTTGATTTGCATCCACGAGAAGTCGCGGAACTGCACCGGGGAGCGCATCGCGCAGAAGATGAAGCTGCCAACCTGGAGGTCGGCAGCCCCCGAGAACGACGTGTTCGGGCTGCAGGACTTCTGAGTGGTGTCGTCGGACGAGGACAGGTTTGTCACGGTGGGGTCGACGGCGATCGGCCAGACTCTCGCCGGATCCGCTGCCCAGGCAGGATCGAGCGTGACCGTGAGACGGCTGTTGTCCTCGCTCAGCCCGTAGGTCACGTTGTCGGTCCGCACTCCTGCGGCATCGAGAGCAAAGCCCGGAGGGATGTGCGCGCGCCGTGCCCCGAACGTATCGACGAAGACGATTCCACCAGCCACGAGCTCAGGGGTGAGGCTGCCGTCGTCGACGTCGAACGTCCACGGACGTACTGCGTCGAGGGAGTTGACGACGATCGTCTCCTTCACCCCGTTGGGCAACACCTCCAGCTCGATGTCGGTCTCTGGGAGCACCTCGACATAGCGCACGGCGTTGGGCGCGATCTGCTCAGCGTCCACCGGCGCAGCTCCATCGAGGCCATAGCTGATCGCATGGCCGCCGTCGATCTCCACCCGGGCAAGTTCCGCGTCGGCGGCATTGCCCGCGACCTCGGTTGCCGTGGTCGTTGCCTCAGCCTGCAGACTGCCGTCGGCGGTCACCTCCAACGTCGTGTCGATTGGAATCATCTGGCCGTCGACCTCGGCGTGAACCGGCTCAGTTGAGCTCTCGGTTGTGAACGACCCATCGGGGTTGCGCCACGTCGTCGATCCCTCGGTGCGCCACTCGACGACCTCGGTGCGTTCCCCGAGAGGGGCAGCGGGCCGTATCAGGTTTCCAGGCGAACCATCACTTGAAGTCGGCGCAGGCGTCTCCTGCTCGATGACCGAGAACGGTGCAGCGGAATCCACCACCGGCGCATCGGCACCTGCAGTGTCCCCGAAGTTCTCAGCCGCATCTCGAGCGGCCTCATTCACGTCCCGAGGGTGAGGTGACTCGGCCGGTGCCTCCCCGAGTGCACCGCTGCCACTCCCCTCGGCGACGGGGACTGGCACCAGCACCGCCAGCACGGCGAAGGTGGTCGCCGCAACGGCGAACCTCACCGACCATGACCGATGGTTGGCAGCGGTCCCGCTCAATGATTTCACAGTACCTCGCAGGGCTTGAGGTGGACAGTGGGGGAGGGTAAGACAGTGACCCTTTTCACGCAAGCAGGATTCAGGAACCCTCTGCCATCGGTTCCTGGGCGTCCCGTCGTGCCAGGACGCTGGGGCGGTCTGGCCACCAATAGAACGGACCCACGCCATTCGAACCTCGAGGCCCGAGGCGCAAGCTGCACGGCGCCTGCAAGTGAGGCGGGGCACGGGGCTTGGCCGAGGCGGCCCGCCAACGAACGAACACCGTGGTACCCAGGCATGCTCGAGGTCTGTGGGTTCGGTCACGGGGCCCAGATCCAGCGACTCCCACCGGGAACCCCGGACAGGAAGACCTATTGTCGGCCCGTCCGACTGCGCGGACTGGCCGCTCGCGAGTTCTACGGGCGCCACCCACGGATGAAGAGCCACCCGACCGCGACGACCCCTTCGGGAGTTGACCCGCTTCGGTGGACAGCTGATTCTGGGGGGAACTGGGGTTGCCCCGTTCCGGTGGGCGGCCGGACGGGGGCGGCACCGGCCCGCATCCGCCGGTCCGACTGGGACCGGTTGGACCCCGACCGTGAGCAGGTTTGACGAGGAAACGCTTCGCCACCGCTCGTGCCGACCACCGCCAGTGCTCGAGCGCGTGTAGGAGTCCGTCAACGCGGGGTAGTGACATGGCCCGTCCCGATTTAGTCACGGCGTGGCCACGGACGCGGTGGGAAGCAGCGGCACGGCAACCGACCGGTCGGACTCCACCTAGTTCGGTTTGTGCAGGTCAGGCCCCTGGGCGCCGCAGCGTGACACCGTGCGTGATCGGCTGCGGCGGAGTTCGAGTCCCCCTCCAGCATGAACCCCTACGCTTTTGATCCATGCTCGCCGCGAAGGGGTAGTACTTCGGACGTGTGAGGTTGGCGAGGTCGGTGGGCCCTTCGTTCTCCCAGTGCTGCAGGTGGTGGGCGTGGACCCAGGCGGCGGGGGTGTCG
>Ga0335394_10001139_pt1 | contig 29553 bp, 25 predicted proteins | sample MAT03_FD_205741 | JGI IMG/M metagenome (GOLD analysis project Ga0335394, IMG submission 205741) | Freshwater microbial communities from Lake Fryxell liftoff mats and glacier meltwater in Antarctica - MAT-03 (spades assembly) (version 2) ...
TTTCAATATTTTAGAGCCAATAGTATTGAGAAACCACCTAAAATCGCTTTTTTCTACTTTTTGGGCTTTGATGACTAATTTTGCGTCCTTTTACCGAAGGTATTTTGTACTTTGCAAAGTAGCTCAGTTCAGATATGCGGCTTACAGCAGGCTTGTATGCCCTTGACATAGAGCCTCCTAAGGGGTTTTTAGACGGCCTGACGGTTTGCACCATTCCATACCCAGGGGAGTTTGGGTATGATACTTGGGACAAAAACAACTACAAAAACGAAGACGTGGGCGCGGCCAACAACTGGGCAGGTATGGCCATTGACCGCCAACGCGAGATTTTGTACGTGCCGACGGGGTCGGCGGGCTACGATTTTTACGGGGGCAATCGGCCTGGGAAAAATTTGTTTGCCAATTGTTTGCTGGCCCTCAATGCCAATACGGGCAAGCGGCTTTGGCATTTTCAGTTTGTGCATCACGATGTTTGGGACCGCGACTTGCCGTCGGCTCCCACGCTCGTAACCGTCAATCGGGGCGGAAAAATGATTGATGCCGTGGCCCAGATTACCAAGTCGGGCTTTGTGTTTGTATTTGACCGCACCACGGGTAAATCGCTTTTTCCAATTAAAGAAATACCCGTACCAACCAACGGTGTAGTGGGCGAAAAACCGTGGCCAACGCAGCCCGTACCGCTCAAACCCGCTCCGTTTGCGCGCCAAAGCATGACCGAGAAAGACCTGAACCCGTTTGCCGAAAATAAACCAGAACTATCCATTACGCTCAAAGCCACTCGACACCGCAATCAGTTTGAAATGCCCAGCAAGCAGGGTACGCTTATCTTTCCAGGCTACGACGGCGGCGGCGAATGGGGCGGCGCAGGCTACGACCCCGAAACGGGACTTTTGTACGTCAATTCCAACGAAATGCCTTGGATAATGACCCTGGTGGACAAACCCAAAGCCGACAAACTTGCCCAGCTCCCCACTGGCGAACGCGCCTACGCGCAATACTACACCGCTTGCCACGGCAACCACAGAAAGGGTAACGCCAAAAGCGGATATCCGTCGTTGATAGACATTGGCGCACGCCGCGACCGCCCGTTTTTGCACAGCATCGTCAAAGGCGGTAGGGGCATGATGCCTGGCTTTGGCTACCTGACCGAACCCGCGCGCGTGGCTTTGGTGTCTTTTTTATTGGGCGAAGAAAAGAAAGAAGTAAGCGGCGAGGCAGTGATAGATAAATTTGTGCGTGTGCCCTACAAAACCACCGGCTACAACAAGTTTTTGGACAAAAACGGCTACCCGGCCATCAATCCGCCTTGGGGGCAGTTGAGCGCCATCAATCTCAACACGGGCGAATACGCCTGGAAAGTTACTTTGGGAGAACTCAAAGAGCTCACAGCCAGAGGCATTGCGCCCACGGGCTGCGAAAATTACGGCGGCCCCGTAGTTACGGCGGGCGGCGTGCTGTTTATCGCTGCTACCAAAGATGGAATGTTTCGGGCATTTGATAAAAAAACGGGCAAAATACTTTGGGAAACAAAACTGCCAGCAGCAGGCTTTGCTACGCCCAGCACCTACCAAGTCAATGGCAAGCAATATGTGGTAATTGCTTGCGGCGGCACCAAACTCGGCACACCCAAAGGCGACAGCTACGTAGCATTTGCGTTGGAATAGCCAGAAGTCTATTCTACAAAATCTAAATCTTTGTGAAAAGTTTCTTCTATAAACCACAGCGAGCCGTAGCCAATCGTAAAACAAAGCAACCCAACTACGCTCCCTGCGGCCACTACACCCAAGCTGAGTTTGAGAGTTTGAAAGAGCGGAATGGTCAGTAAGGTGGTGGCACGCACAAAGTTAGACACCGTTGAGGTAGCCGTAGCGCGGAGATTGGTGCCGAAGGTTTCGGCCGTAACGGCCAAAAACATGGCCACGTAGCCAATAGAAAAACCCAAATAACCGCACAAAGCATAAAAAGTGGCTGGTGTAGTAATGCCGCCATACAGGTAGCACAAACAGCCCGCGAAGGTCATCGAAATCATAATGCCAATGGCCAAGCGGCGCGAGCGCAACCACTGACTAAGCAGCCCGCTGAAAATATCGCCCAAGACCATGCCCACAAACACAAATAAAACGCAACGGCCAGAGACAATCTCTTCATTGATGCCCAGTGCCTTGCCAAATTCATTGCCAAAAGTAGCCAACAGGCCAATTACAAAATAAGTGGGAAGCCCAATGCCCATGCAGCGCAAGTATCTAAAAAAACGCGTTTGGTTGCTGAAAAATGCCCCCAGACTGCCGCGTGCTACGGCTTTGGTTTTGGCCACGTCAAACATGCCTGACTCTACTACGCTCACCCGCAAAAGAAGCAGCAAAGCCCCCAAGCCGCCGCCCACAAAATAAGACGTGCGCCAATTGAACAACACAACCGTAAAATAAGCCACTACTGCGCCCAGCAACCCCACACTGGCCACAAGAGAAGAGCCATAGCCGCGCAAATATTTGGGCAATATCTCCGAAATCAAGGTGATACCTGCGCCAAGCTCGCCCGCCAACCCCAAGCCCGCCACAAACCGAAGGGCAGCGTACCAGTTTGGGTCTTGCACAAAACCGCAGGCGATATTGGCCAACGAATACGTAATAATTGACCCAAAAAGTACCGATAAACGCCCTTGCTTATCGGCTAAAATGCCCCACGCTATGCCACCAATGAGCAAACCTGCTTGCTGCCAATTGTAAATAAAACCACCCACGGTAGAGATGTCCTGCTCGGAAAGCCCCAAATCGCGCAGACTTGTTACGCGCACAATGTTGAACAAGAGCAGGTCATAGACATCAACAAAGTAGCCCAAGGCGGCTACTACAACGGGTAAACTAAACAACGGACGGTAGGAGGGAGCGGTAGCCAAAAGACAGACAAAATTTGATTTATAGTGTGTAAAGTCACCAGCAGCAAAAAACTAATGACGCAGGCTTGTTTTGGGGTATCATTTTTGTTAATACCCCAAAACAATGTCATTTTTATTTATCGCTCAAAATCAACGGGGAGTTGCCTTTGCCTCCCATGATGATGATTTTAGAATTGGGCGAAGCTGCCAATTCTTTTTGGGCTTTTATCATTTCATATTGCAACTGGCGGTCAGTGAGGCTATTGGCTATGATATTCTGATAATCAGATATACCCTGGGCTTCTACCCGCTTGCGCTCGGCTTCTTGCTTCTCTTTTTGCAACACAAATTGCATTTTTTGGGCATCTTGTTCGGCATTGATTTTAGACTCAATGCTTTTCTTGACCGACTCGGGCAAGGTGATGTTTCTCACCAAAATAGATTCCAGCAGCAAGCCTCTTTTTTTGAAATCTTGGTCAATTTGCGCGAAAATTTTGACCTGAAACTGCTCTCTTTTGCTCGAATAAAGTGCCACAGCATCGTAATTGACGGCATTGTCGCGGATACGGGTACGGGTAACGGGGCGCACTATTTTGTCTTGGTAGTTTACGCCCAACTCTCTCACAATTTTTGGGGCTTCCGACGGAATAATGCGGTAAAGCACCGTTAGATCTACGACTACTTCGAGGCCGTCGGCGGTCAATACCCGAATGGCATCGTCGCCTTGTTTTTCGCCTTCGTCGTTTACTGCCGACATGGTATAGTTTTGGGTTTGTACGTTTACGGGCGTTACGTCCACCAGTGGATTGACAATATTCAAGCCGCTGGTCAAGATGCCGTCGCTTACTTTTCCAAACAGCGACTGTACGCCTACGCGCCCCGCGTCAATTTGCTTGACACAGGCCGTTAAAAAACCCAACGCCACTAAGATAACGCCCGCTACTTTAACGGGGCGCGAAAACCTGGCAAATTGTAAAGCGGGCGTATTGATGGCAAAGCCTGTGATGAGCAACACAATTCCGATAAAAATGAGAAACATGAGGTAATGATGTTTAGATTGTGAAAACAATTAACGCTGCAAACGTACATCAGAAAACAATAGCTTTTACGGCTTTGGGAAGATTGGCAGTTGGCTGTTTTTTTTAAACTAAAAATTGGGGACCAACGGCAAAAGATAAACCCCGCAATTGCGGGGTTTATCTTTGAATGTAAAACTACAAAACGTGCATCAAAAAAACTTGGCGCGTTTGTCGGTTACTTTGGCGTTATCTTTTACGGCTTCGTTGATTAAATAACTCGCCGATTGAGCCGTGCGCGACAACAAATTGGTTTTGTGGATTGTATAGTCGGCGATGGCGGCGGCTGGGTAGCTGGCCAGTTGTTCCATGATAAACACGCCGTTTTCGCCCGTGAATACCTTGGTTTTTTTGCCAGGCTTGAGGCCAAAACCGTTACCGATGGCGATGGGGTCAAGCCCAGCCGAGGTTAAAAATCCAGTAGCGAGTGTAATGTCATTGGCTGTTTCTACCAATGCTCCCGCGCCGTATTTTTGGGCAACCCCTTCGAGTGTTGGCGCTGCGATGGCGCTCAATTTCTTGGTAATTTGTTCGGCTTTGACTTGGTTGCGTACTTTCACGGTGAGTTCGTCGCGGAAGTCTTCGATGTTGGGGCTACTTTTTTGGGATTTGCCCGTCAAAACTGCCACCACATATTGTTCTTCGGTTTCAAAAACATTGGAAACTTGGTCTATTTCAGTGTCGTCATTGAAAGCCCAACGTACTATTTCGCGGCCGTTTTGCATGGTATTCACGCTGGTTGCGCCTTCGGCAATGCGGCTGGCAGTTGACACTACCAGTGACTTATCTTTTTTGACGGCTTCTTCAAATGCCGATTTTGACTTAACCGACAGCGCAAACTGGTCGGCTTTGGCGTAGGCTACATCGCGGGTGGCTTGGCTGGGCGCAATGGTTTTGCCAATTGAGGCTACCCGATACAGCAGGTTGTTTTTTGCTTCGGTTACTTTGATGATGTGGAGGCCAAAATCAGATTGCACGATATTTGGCAATAAACCTGTGCCATTGAAAGCAAAAACTGCGTCGTTGAAAGGTTTCACCATTTGGCCTTGACGGAAGTAGCCCAAATCGCCACCGCGCTGGGCCGAGGCTTGGTCTTGGCTGTTGGTAGCGGCGAGGGCTTCAAAACTTTGGCCACTTTTTAGCTGGGCCAATATATCGCTGGCGCGTTTGCGGGCGACTACCTTGGCCGAATCGCTCATGCCTTGGGTGCTTATTAAAATATGACTGGCTTTGAGGCTAAAAGTCGTGTCTTTTTTGGTGCCGCCGTATTTATAAATAAAATAGGTGTTTCCTTCGCGGTAGGGGCCGTTTACGCTGCCTAGAATAAAACTACGCACGGCAACTTTCAACTGGTCGGGCATTTGGGCCAACGACATATAGAGTGGCATGCGCACGTCGCTGTTGGCACTTGCATAATTGGAATCGTTGGTAGCGGTGGCAAGGCCACGTGCCAAGGTCTTTATTTGGTTATAAAGTGCTACGCTGTCGTCTTTAGAAGGCACTACCGAAAACGACACATACTGCAACGTACGCGCGTCAAAGCCTTTGTACTCGTCTTTATGAGCGGCCAAGTAAGTTTCGAGTTCGCCGTTGGCTACTTTGATGGTAGTGTCGGCTACGGTGTAGTAAGGCACGTACAAGTACCGCAACGATGCCTTGGTGGTTTGGGCTTGGTATTCTTTTTCGGCTTCGGCCTTGGTTACATAACTCGATGCGCGCATCAAATTTTCGTATTTTTGACGCAGGCGGTCTTGCGCCAAGCCTTTCTCAAAGTTTTCCCAAGATCTTTGCTGCTCAATGGGCAAGTTTTTGAGGTTCTTCAAGTAGCTAATCACCGATGCTTTGTCGAATATACCCGTTTGTTGATTGGTAAACGACTGCTGAATGGCGGGGCTGATGTTATTGCCTTGCACCATGTCCACGAGTTCGTCGCTGCTTACTTTTAAGCCCAGTGCGTCGTATTGCTTTTGGTAGGCATAGTCTAGTATGTACTGGTTCCAGACCTGCTCGCGCAGCGATTGCTCTTCGGCTTCGGTGGGTGCCTTGCCCGATTGCGCCTGGTAGGCTTGGCGTGCTTGTTCTAATTTGGCCTGGAAATCTTGAATTTTGATTTCTTCGCCCGCTATTTCGCCTACGGTTTGGTCTTGACCGCCAAAAAGCGATTGGGTGCCGAGCAAATCGCCGCCGACAATGAATAAAATAAGGCTGACAGCAATGACTAATACCGCAACGCCCGACTTCTCTCTGATTTTGTTAATTAATGCCATCTAACTTGATTAAGACAATTTAAAAATGTGTTGATTGTACTGCGCTAAAAATTGAGCCGCAAAAATAACATCTTTTGCGGGTTTTATCCAATACAAATTATTCTTTCTCAATATTCGTGCCAGTTTAGAGGCTATCTGCCACTTTGAAGGCACAAAAAAACGTGCTATTCTTAATAAAATAGCACGTTTTTTTGCGGGTTATTCTCAGGGCTAAAAATTAGCCGATAAACTCAAGAAATAATAACCCCCATTGAAGCCAAATTGGGTAGCATTGCGGCTATACACAAAACGTCCTTCGCCTGTGTTGCCATACAGACCTGACCCCAAGTTGCCGTTGCCTTCGTTGAACCAGCGTTGCTTGTCAGGATAAACATCAAACAAGTTGTTGGCACCAATGGTAGCTTTGAGAGCCTTCGTAATTTGATAGCCAACGCTCAAATCAGTGAGTGTTTTAGCCGAGAACACCTCATCCAGGTTGTTAGTAGCGGTAGTAGTTGGACTCCAAGCCTCTACCTCGCCAAAGCGCGTGGCTCTTACCGTAGCGTTGAATTTACCTACTCTATAACCAAGCGAAGCCGTGAATTTATCGCGGGGATTTCCTACCAAAATGCGCGATTGCTCGGCGCGGTCGAAGAAGAAATAATTGTTGCTGGCATCAAGAGTAGCAGGGATTCTGGACGTACCGTTTACCTTCAAAAACTCAGTTTTGTTAAAGTTGGCGGCAAACGTAAAGTCCAGCGTACCTTTACCGAGGCGTGGGCTGGCCGCAATAATGATGTCCAAACCACGGGTGCGCGTGTCTATGATGTTGCCAAAGGCTTGTACCACTTGTATATCTGCTGGAACGTTGGCAGCCGTCAAAATATTACCCACAACGGCGTTGGTCCGACGAAATGGGCCCGCCAAAATGATGCGGTCTTTGATGTCAATTTGGTAGGCATCAATGGTAATATTAATCACATTTGCTAAACGCGAGGTGATACCCAAGCTCAAGTTGGTAGATTTTTCGGGTTTGAGGGCATCAAAGCCGAGCGCACTGGCCACTGGGCTGTCGTTGCGTACCGTCAGGGTGTTAGATGGTACAGTTTGGCCACCGATAATCTGGAACTGCGTAGAGGTGTTGTTGAAATACGACTGGTGAATAGAAGGGGCGCGGAAGCCATTGGAAATAGCAGCACGGACTGAAAACTCTTCAGCCAATTTTAAACGTACGGCCAGTTTACCAGCGAAAGCCGAGCCAAAATCGCTGTAATTTTCAAAACGAGCTGCCGCGTTTACCAAAATGCTTTTGGTCAAATCAGTTTCAATATCGGCATAAGCACCCATGACCCTTCTTGATACATCTACCGCATTTTCGGGGCGGTAGCCAGGAAACACCTGCGAGCCTGGGGCGTAGTTGAGGCGACTGGTACCAATGAGTTTTCCTTCGGGGCGGTAATTACGCCAAGAGGCATCTTCGCCCTCACTGATTTTGAACATATCAAAACGAGCTTCGGCCCCAAAGGCTACGTTGAACGATTGGAGGTTAAGTTTTTGACCAAAGTCACGCGAAATGTCGAGATTGGTTGTGTTTTGATGAAACTGAAGGCGACCTGCATTAAATGAAGTTTGGCGGCTGGTGCCTTCCAACGAGGAATTGTTGGAGTTGGTAACGTCAAATTGAAATGAGTTACCGCCGTAAGTATTGCTCAAATCCCAGCGCCAACCGCTGCCCGTCTTGCCCGTTAAGCCCGCAATGAGCGACTGATCCATGATAGTTGACTCAATCTGAGGCAAAAAACCCCTTGGAAACAAGGCCAAATCAACCTGAATGGGATTTTGCAAGCCTTGCTTTGGGTAACGATAAAAACCTGCACCCTTGCCATTGCGATAACCTACCATCAAGGTGGCGTACAAATCTACCTTGCTCGAAAGCGGCAAATCAAAATTGATTGCTCCCCCAATATTGATGAGGTTTGAATTTCCGACTTGCATGTTGTTGGCACGGTCAAAACCACCATTGGCGGCGATGGCTGCATTGTCGGCCTCTCGTTGGGCTTGTGTAGGATTACCTCCTGCGGGGGTAAATACCGTTCCCAAGAAATCGCCTGCTCGGTTGGTAGAGTCGCGCTTGCGTACATCTAACGAAACATTGAGGTAGCCCTTTTGCTTGATTTTGAAGCCGTGACTAATGCCAAATTGGAGGTTACGACCGTCTCCCATAGCCTGCTGTCCGAAGTGTGTATTGACCTGTGTACCAGTACTTTTCTTTAAAACAACATTGATAACGCCCGCAATGGCATCAGAGCCATACTGAGAAGCAGCACCGTCGCGCAGTACTTCGATTCGCTCAATAGCAGCTACTGGAATAGAGTTTAAATCGGTACCTACCGAGCCTTTGCCTACTGTGCCGTTGATGTTGATAAGTGCAGTTTGATAACGACGCTTGCCGTTTACCAATACCAATACTTGATCTGGCCCAAGTCCACGCAATGAAGCAGGGTCAATATGGTCGGTGCCATCAGATACAGTTTGGCGGTTGGATACAAACGAAGGCGCCAAAAAGCTCATCATTTGCGTAGGCTCAATCTGGCCCGTTGCTATCAGTTCTTTTGAGGTGATTACATCTACCGGGGCCACTGTTTCAACGCTCGTACGTACCTGAGTCGATCGTGAGCCAACAATTACCACGTCGCCCAGGGTTTTTGAAGACTCTACCAATGCAACATTGATGGGAGTTTCGGCATCGGTTACTTTCACTTCTTTGGTTTCATATCCCAAAAAAGACACCACCAATACATCGCCACTTGCGGCGTCGAGTTTGAAGTTGCCATCGGGGTCAGAGATAGTACCTTTGGTAGTACCTTTTATCAAAATACTTACGCCTGGCATGGCATCGCCTTTGGCATCTTTCACTTTACCCGTAATGTCTTTGGCTACAATGACATACAGGTTGGTAGCTGCTTTTTGATAGGCTAAGTTGTGCGCACCAATGGCACTTACGAGGTCGCGCTCCAAACTTTTTCCTTCGTTGGCGTACATCGGATTTACGGTGGCGGTTTCTATCAAATTTGTCCGATAAAAAAACATAACTTGATAGCGACTTTCGAGTTCGTTCAAAACCTCGCGCAGCAGTTTGGGCTGGTGCTTGGCAAGCGATGCGTTGGGCTTGCCCAACGATGCAGTTAGGTTCTGGGCATTCATGGTGTAGCCACACAGCATAAGTGCACTGAACATCAGAATAGATATTTTTTTCATTGGTTGGTTAGTAAAAATGGTTTATAGAATTGAATTGAATAGATAATTTTAATAAAATTTCACTTGGTTATTGTCTTGTTGATATTTTAATTTCAGCGAAATGGCCAGTGCCCTGAGCAGCTCATTGATATTGCCCGAGGGCACAGTTCCCGTTATTTTTTCTTCCAGCAAGCGCGGGTCAGCTACAATTACGTCGAGGTTGTAGGTTTCTTTGAGCATCGTGGTTATTTCGGCAAAAGAAGTGCCTTCAAAAACCAATTTTTGTTGCCGCCACGACGTAAACAACTCGGGCTTCACGGTGTTGATTTTCAGGCGTGCTTGGGCGGTGTCAATCGCCACCAACTGCCCTGGCACCATTATGATACTCTTATCAACGCGCTTTTGTTTAATGGTGAGTTTTATTTGTCCCGATTGCAGCACTACTTGGGTTGTGTTTTGGCGGTCGTTTACGTTGAATTCGGTACCGAGTACTTCAATGGTGTAGTTTCGGCGGGTATGTACCACGAAGCGTTGGTGGTTGGTTTGGTGCGTTATTTTGAAGAATGCTTCGCCCTTAATCCACACTTGGCGGGGGGCATCTTTTGGCCACTCAGATTTGTACTTGAGCGACGAATTGCCGTTCAAAACCACCACAGAGCCATCGGGCAGGCCAATGAGTTGGGTTTGCCCGTATTTTGTACTGTAAAATTTTTCTACTGGGCGCGTTAAGTACCACCAGCCAGCTACCAGCAATGGCAAAACCACCGCCGCCACCCGCCCTGGGCGCAGGCCCCACATCGGAAGCATGCGCCCAGGGGCAGGTTCTTTCTCATCGGTTAGTTTATTGTCTTGCAGTGCCAACGCAGCAATACGTTGCCAGGTATGTTTGGATAGGTCGGCAGAAGGTAGGTCGTTATTTTGTGCTAATTCGATGGTTTGCAACAATTGGTCAAAAGAGGCGCGTCCCTGGGGCGTTTGCACGAGCAGTAGCACCTGTTTTATTTCACCGGGCGTACATTCGTTTTGTAGGTAGTTGCAAAATAGATTCTCCACCAATGTTTGGTTCGTTTTGTGCGGTCATAATACCGCCAACCGTGCCAAAAGCTATGCTTGGCAAACAAGAAAAATAACAAATTTTTATTTTTGAAGAAAAAATCTGCAATAAGATATTCACAATGAGTGCTTTACAAAAAAATCAATAACAGTAAAATAGTAATAGGGGGGCGGGTTTTGACAAATTCCTTCAAAAAACGGTTGGCTTTGACGATGTGGTCGCTTACGGTTCCAGGAGAAATGTGGAGTTGTTGGGCTATTTGCTGGTAGTTATGGCCTTCTATTTTGGCCATTTCAAATACGCGGCGGCGTATGGGCGGAAGTTGTTCGAGGGCAGTTTGGGCCAATTGTTCATATACCTCTTTGAGGTCGTCGGTGGGGAGCGTGGGCGTGTAAGCCCGCAAAATTTCTTGGTGCAATCGGGATTCGCTTGCCGCTTTTTCGAGTAAATTGAGCGATAAATTGCGACAAATAGTAAACAAATAAGATTTTATAGACAATGTTTTGTCGAGTTTTGAGCGGTTTTCCCATACCCGCACAAACACATCTTGCACCACATCTTGGGCCAAGGGCTCGGCTTTAACGATGTGAAGCGCAAAGCGGTACAAGTCGCGGTGGAAGTATTGGTAAAGTAGCTCAAAAGATGGGATATTGCCAGCCAAAGTGCCTTCAACCCAATCGGGTAATTCAATATTTGAGGCCGACGATTTCAATGGTATTTGGGGGTTTAAGTAGTTGTTTTTGTTTTGTTTTTCAAATATAAACAAAGCCTGTTATGTTTTCGCATTAATTTTAGGTGGGTATTTTTTGCGTTCAGCAGTTTTGGGGTATCAACGCCATTATTTATTATTCAACCAATATTTTTAAAACGACTTTTGAAGCCACCAAAACGGTGGCATTTTCTTTGCCAAATACATTGTTGTTGCAACCAAAGAACTGACTGTGGAGCAAATCGAAAGACCCTGGAAGTAAACGAGTTTTTTGTTTCATTACAGCGCAAAAAGCGCAAACCTCGAAAGGGTTTGCGCTTTTTGCGCTGTAATGAACCGCTGGGCGATTATTGGCCCAGGCCTCCTTCCAATACTTCCGAAGAAATACCGACCATTGAGAAGCCGCCATCGTGAAAAAGATTTTGGCACGTAACCATGCGCGTATAGTCCGAAAACAATGACACCACGTAGTTGGCGCAGTCTTCGGCGGAAGCGTTGCCGAGTGGCGCCATTTTTTCGGCAAAACCGTAAAACTTATCAAAGCCGCCAATGCCCGAACCCGCCGTGGTTTTGGTAGGCGACTGCGAAATGGTATTGACGCGCACTTTTTTGAGCTTACCGTAGCGGTAGCCGTAGCTGCGGGCAATTGATTCGAGCATGGCCTTGGCCTCGGCCATATCGGTATAAAACGGAAAAGTGCGCTGGGCGGCCATGTATGTCAAAGCCACCACCGACCCCCACTCGTTGATAGCGTCCATTTTTTCGGCTACTTGCAAAAATTTGTGAAACGAAAGTGCCGACACATCCACGCTTTTGACGAACCAATCGTAGTTTAAATCGCCGTATTCACGTCCCTTGCGGATATTGGGCGACATGCCGATTGAGTGCAGTACAAAATCTATTTTTCCGCCCAGTACGTCCATTGATTTGCCGTACAAGTTCTCAATTTCTTCTACCACCGTAGCGTCGGCAGGAATGATTTCGGCCTCGCATATTTCCGAAAGTTTTTTAATTTCGCCCATTCGCATGGCGATTGGGGCGTTGGTGAGCGTAAAAATTGCTCCTTCTTCCTTGGCTTTGAGTGCCACTTGCCAAGCGATGGAGTTTTGGTCGAGTGCGCCCGATATGATGCCGCGTTTGCCTGCTAAAATTCCGTGAGCCATTTTTTGAATGTCAATGTTTTGGGTGTAAAAAAAAATACCGAATGAAGCCACAAAGTAACGGCTTTTTTGGTGGCGAGTCCTATTTTATGGATTCTACCATTTTTGGGGTAAATATTTTGGGCGACGAGTTGCCCCACGAGTTAGAGATGTAATTCATTACGTCGGCTACTTCTTGGTTGCTCAGTCCGAGTTCGGCCATCATGCCATCGTATTTTACGCCATTGACCTGTATGGGGCCTTCCAAGCCCAATTTTATGGCTCTAAGGGCCTTTTCAGGCGTTTTGAGCAAATAATCTGACTTGGCCAGTGGTGGGTTTAAGTCGGGTACGCCTTCGCCTTGCCCCATGTGGCATACCACGCAATTGTTGGCGTAGATTTCTTTGCCTCGCGCTTTGCTTTGGGCCAAATCATCGAAAGTGGCGGCATAACCTACTGCTGCTGCCAATAAAATCAAAACTATTTTCATGAGTTACAAACTGTGAATAGGGTGTTTTTCTTGGGAGGTTTCTGGGGTCGGTTTTAATAAATCCGCATAATGCTGCCCGTGTTTTCTACTACCACATAAATATCGCCGTTGGGTGCCTCGCGAATATCGCGCACGCGGCCAATTTTATCGAAGATAGTTTCTTGGCTCACCACTTTATTGTTTTTGATGGTGCAGCGTTTTAAATAGTTGAATTTGAGCGAACCCACCAGTAAATTGCCCTGCCAAGCTTTGAATTTGGTGCCTTTTAGGAAGGTCATGCCGCAGGGGGCAATGGAGGGTTTGTAATAAATAACGGGCTGCTCCATGCCTACGCGGGCGGTATCGTTGCTGATGATGCTGTTGTCGTAGTCGATGCCAAAAGTAATGGCGGGCCAGCCAAAATTGAGTCCTTTGCGCGAAATGTTCACCTCGTCGCCGCCTTGTGGGCCGTGCTCATGTTCCCATATTTCGCCCGTTTCGGGGTTGAGCGTCAAGCCTTGCGGGTTGCGGTGGCCGTACGAAAATATCTCGGGCATGGCATTGGCACGTCCCACAAACGGGTTGTCTTTGGGTAGCGAGCCATCGTCGTTGAGGCGCATTACTTTCCCTTGGTGGTTGTTCAAAAGCTGGGCTTGCTCTTTTTGGCCACGGTCGCCTACGGTCAAATACACAAAGCCTGCGTTGTCAAACACAATGCGTCCGCCAAAATGGTGGTTGGTAGTTACGTTGGGTTTGGCCCTAAAAAGCACTTGTTTGTCCACCAATTCGTGGTTTTTGAGCCGCGCCCGCATGAAAGCCGACGTGAAACCCGCACCTGCTTCGCCGTTTTGTGCGGGTGAGGCATAAGAAAAATAAATCCAGCCGTTTTGGGCATATTTGGGGTGTAGCACTACGTCGAGCAAGCCGCCCTGGCCTTTGTAAATAATTTCGGGGAGCCCTTTGATAGGGTCGGCGTGTAGTTGGCCGTTTTGCACCAATCTAAGTTGGCCTGTGCGCTCGGTAACGAGCATATCGCCGTTGGGCAAAAACGCGATTGCCCACGGCATTTTTAGTCCCGAAACAGCCACCTCTAACTTCATATCGTCGGCAGGAGAAGCCGTTAATTGCTGGGGTTCGTGGCGCGGGGTGCACATCAGAAACGCCCCAATACAAAGTGGCGCAACAATGGCCGAAACCGAAAATAGCTTTGTCATGATTGGTAATTTGGTTTTTATTGAAAGACAAATGTAGCGATAAATCATTTTTATATGGGCGTGGTGCGGGTATTTTTGCAATCTATCTTACTTTTTTACTTGTACTTTTCGGTCAAAAAGTAGTAATTTTGCCGCTTGTACCCAGTAACCTATGATGAACACATATTCGTTGCCCACTTCGCCCGAATCGTTGGTGGAAGATTGGCAAACGCATTTTTATCCCGCTCTGGGCCAGTTTGAGCGCGGCGAAAAGTCGTTTATTGCCAATTTTTTACCCGAATTTGCCGTCAAACTCGATGTATTCCAAACGCTTGATGTCTTACAAAAACGCTTGGGCGTTGAGGTACTTCTCCGCGCGCTCGACTCCGACCAAACCATTGATTCGCCGGGCTTGGCTTATGCAGACGGCACCTGGCTCAAAACGGCAAAGATGGTAGGTGTAAATGTGCGTACCATCGGCAATTTTTGGAACGTCGTAAACTACGCTTTTACCCTGCCGCACGCCCACGATTCGGTGCATCTGTTGCCCATTTGGGAGCCTGGCGTGGTGGGCAGTTTGTACGGAAAAGTGAGTTGGAACATCAACACCGCATTTTTTAGCTCCCAACTACAACGCGCCGTGCCACACTTGGATACCGTTGAAAAACAGCTAAAAGTGGTCGTAAATCTGCTCCACGCACTGGGCAAAACCGTGGGCTTAGACGTAATTCCGCACACCGACCGCTTCTCCGAAATTGTGCTGACATACCCGCGCTTGTTCGAGTGGGTGCGTCGAAATGGCCCACACATTACCGACCACTCCGAAAACGTGTGGGCGCAAGTAGAGGAAGTAATCTGGCAATTTTTACAACAACGCGGCGCAGCCAACGGCGGCAAACTATTAGTTGGCAAGAAAGTGCTTTTCGACCCCGCCAATCGGCTGATTTCTGACGCGCAACGGCAGCAAACTGTCTTTGGCTTTGGGCAATCTCAGCGTTTGCAACGTCGCATTGAATTGATTCAGACGCTTATTAGTCAGGGTTTTGAGGCACTGCCCATGACCATGGCTCCGCCCTATCGGGGGTTGCACATCAACCCCGCTGCGTTTGTACTTGACGAGCGCGGCACGCGCTGGTACCAGTATGATTTTGACCGTCCGCAGGCCATGTCGCGGGTGTTTGGGCCGCTTACGCGCTATCGGTTTTTTCATTCCAAAAACGACAACCAAGATTGGGAACTTGATTTTGAAAGCCCCAACCGCGTGGCTTGGGACTATATTTGCCGTAAATACTACGAATGTCAGCAGCAGTTTAATTTTGATTTTATGCGCGGCGATATGGCCCACGTGCAGATGCAGCCCAACGGCGTGCCTAACGAAGTTGGCGATTTTTATGACCCGCTGCGGGCCGTAAAAAAATACATTCAAAAACGGGGTGTGAAGCATTTTGCTTTCTATGCCGAAACTTTTTTGGCCCCACCCAATACCATGGGCTACGGCGACGAGCTGGCCCACCTTGAGGCCATCGAAGCCGACGCCACCCTTGGCGATTTGCAAGCCTCGCCAGTGGGGTCAGATAGATTCATGCAGCACTTTGCAGACTACGACCGCTACCTACGCACGCGGCAGTTTGCACCCAGTTTTACCGTTATCACTGCCGACAAAGACGACCCGCGCTTTGATGAATTTTACCGAAAAGGCAATGTTGTTCGGTATTTTGTGGCTTTGTTTTTGACCGATATGCCCAGCTATTACAGCCTTGGCTTTGAAGAACGACAACCCAACGAAACCCGCGCTAAAAACGAAACCTATTCTAAATTGTATGTTTATGAGATAAACGACGACACCCAACGCGACAAGGTAACCCATGGCCCCTTTGAGTGGGGACGCAACTGCGGCCAGTTTGCCCAACTAATGAAGATTCGCCTTTTTGCCGAAAATATTTGGAACGAAATAAAAGCCAAACCCGCCACTTGGCTGCTCGCGCCCAGTGCCACTGCGGCGCAAAAACTCATTGCATGGCAGGTAGAAAATTACTTATTTGTGGCTAATTTAGACCCTGAAAACCCCGCAAGCCTAAAAAAAATAGACCTCAAAAACTGGAATCTGGTTTTTGCCAATTCTGAACAAGTATTTGACAGTGAGATAGATAAAGAAGGAATCAGGGTGTATCAATCGGCAAAACGCACCCCCAGCAACTCATAATCTGCCGTCTATCATTTCGAGTTTTCTATCCGAGAGGGCTGCCAAATGCGCGTTGTGGGTTACAATCACAAAAGTTTGGTTTAGCTCGTCGCGTAGTTGAAAAAATAACTGGTGGAGTTCTTCGGCATTTTTAGAGTCGAGGTTGCCGCTGGGTTCGTCGGCAAAAATGAGCGCGGGGTCGTTTATCAAAGCCCGCGCCACAGCTACGCGCTGCTGCTCGCCGCCCGAAAGCTGCGAAGGCAGGTTGCGTAGGCGGTCTTGCAGGCCCAACTTATGGAGCAGTGCCTCGGCTTTTTCTTTTACCCCTTTTTGTTGGCCGCCAATAAAAGCGGGCATGCACACATTTTCGAGGGCCGTAAACTCGGGCAGCAGGTTATGAAATTGAAAAATAAACCCGATTTGCTGGTTTCGGAAGGCAGCCAACTCGCTGTCTTTGAGCGAAAAAATATCGGTGTTGTGCAGCAATACTTGCCCGCCATCGGGGCGGTCGAGGGTGCCTAAAATGTGCAGCAGGGTGCTTTTTCCCGCGCCCGAAGCGCCCACGATAGCCACCACTTCGCCTTGTTTTATTTGCAAATTGATTCCTTTCAAAACTTGCAACGAACCATACTGGCGGGTAATGTTGTGGGCAGTAAGCATTTGTATTGTGGGGGGCTTAACGTGGTCTAAAAAAATGAGATTGGCGAAAAATAATTGGCCACAAATATACAAATTTGTCCGATTTCCCTACTTTTGTACGAGTAGCTACTTTATTTAGTGTCCAAATAATTATTTATACAGCATGAGTGGTTTATCTTTCGTAAAACGACAAATCAAGCAGCAAGCTATTTCTTTGAAAGAGAAATTGTTTCCCCAGACTGAGTTTGATGCCCAAACACTGCCCTGGATTGACCGCGAAAGTGCTGACATTGAGGCATTTCTGAAAACCTATCAGCCTCCTTTTGGTGTTTCGTACAATATGGCTGATAAACTCCAATTTTGGCGAAAAAATGGCTACGTGATTCTGGAACAGTCTATTTCGGAGCAATACTTGGACACGTTTTGGGACGACATAGAAGAACTAATAGCCCACCCTGACCAGTACCAATTGTCGGTACGCATTGACTTGCCGCAGTTTCAGCCCAATCCAGAGCGCGAAATAAAAGATTTTCCAAAAGAGGCACTGAAAGGCAAATATGTCAAAATCAATGACTTCCATAGTTTGTCGGTGGCAGGCAAAAAACTCATGTCGCACCCTGCCATTGTTACATTCTTGGACGCTGTCTTTCAGCAAAAGGTAGTTGGTATGCAAAGTTTGACTTTTATGTACGGCAGTCAGCAGCCCTCACACCAAGATTATCCGTGGGTAACGGCCACTATCCCGAGCCATTTGGCGGCGGCGTGGATTCCGCTCGAAGACATCAAAATAGACTCGGGGCCGCTTTACTATTACGTTGGCTCGCATAAGATTCCAAAGTTCAATTTTGGGAATGGTATTTTGTCCAACAAACGCTCTACCAAAACACCGATAGAATTTGCGGCCTACTTAGACAAAACTTGCCCCGAAATGGGCTATCCTAAAGAAACACTGCTTATCAAGCGCGGCGATGTGTTGATTTGGCACTCGGCATTGGCACACGGTGGTGGCATGATTACCAATCCCGACCAAACCCGCAAGTCTTACGTGTGCCACTACTCTACGCAAGAAGCCTTGCCGTTTCACCGCGCTAATCTCAACGAAGTGCCCATTAAACACGAATACAACGGAATGTATTTCTACCAACACCCTTATTTTGGGACACAAGAGAGCATGCTAACAAACGGCGAAAAATTAAAATAAGCCTGTTTTTGTCTTTTTGTCTGCTATTAGCAACAGACTTTTGCGTAATTTGCCATTTACAAACCTAATTTTTTTAAAACGCCCAATTTTATATGAACATTCACGAGTATCAAGGCAAAGAAATACTAAAAAAATACGGTGTTCGTATTCAAGATGGTATCATAGCCGACACCCCCGCCCGAGCCGTAGAAGCTGCCCGCACTATGATGGAGCGCAGCGGCTCTAAATTTGTGGTAATAAAGTCGCAAATACACGCGGGAGGGCGCGGAAAAGGCAAAATAGTAGGTAGCGAACAGCGTGGCGTACAAGTGGTGAACTCGCTCGAAAAAGTAGAAAACATTGCTACCAACCTACTGGGCAACGTACTGGTAACGATACAAACGGGCCCGGAAGGCAAGCGTGTCAATAAAATTTACGTGGCCGAAGATGCCTACTACCCAGGCGCGTCCGAGCCAAAAGAGTATTATATGTCTATTTTATTAGACCGTGCCAAAAGTTGCCCCGTTATTATTTCCAGCACCGAAGGTGGCATGGACATTGAAGAAGTAGCCGAAAACCACCCCGAAAAAATCATGAAAACGTGGGTCGATCCGCGCGTGGGCTTGCAAGGCTTTCAGGCGCGTCAAATCGCCTTTTCGTTCGGGCTTTCGGGCAATGCCTTCAAGGAAATGGTCAAATTTGTAACGGCACTCTACAAGGCTTACAGCGAGTCTGATGCCGACATGTTTGAAATCAACCCCGTCCTGAAAACCTCGGACGACAAGATTCTGGCAGTAGATGCCAAAGTAAACCTCGACGACAACGCGCTTTACCGCCACCCCGATTTGCTGATAATGCGCGACACCAACGAAGAAGACCCGCTGGAAGTAGAAGCAGGCGAAAACAACCTCAATTACGTAAAACTCGACGGCAACGTGGGCTGCATGGTAAACGGAGCAGGCCTGGCCATGGGTACTATGGACTTAATTAAGCTCTCAGGCGGCGAACCCGCCAACTTCCTCGACGTGGGCGGCGGAGCCAACGCCAAAACCGTGGAAGCGGGTTTTAGAATTATCTTGAAAGACCCCAACGTAAAGGCCATTTTAATCAACATTTTTGGGGGCATTGTACGCTGCGACCGCGTGGCCTCGGGCGTGGTAGAAGCCTATAAAGCCATTGGCAATATTCCCGTGCCAATCATCGTGCGTTTGCAGGGTACCAACGCCGCCGAAGGTGCGCAAATCATCAACGAGTCGGGTTTGAAGGTCTATTCGGTAATTGAATTCAAGGAAGCCGCCAGCAAAGTAACCGAAGTATTGAAAGAACTGGGCGTGCATTAAAAAGGGTTTGAGCAGGGCGGCGACGCTGGCCGTCGTGGGGCCGCCGCCCGTGCAATTCTTAGTAAGAATTTGAATTTTATGTTTTAACTATTTTTGTAGCCAACAACAAAGAAAGCTGTCTAACAAGACCTGGGCAACCTTTTTCGTTACGTAGTGATTCATAATGCAAATGCAAAGGTGGTAAGTAGTTAACTGTAATACGTGTTTTTTTTAGACAATATTTTAATAATTTTTTTACAACAACATCAATTACACACACCCATTATGAAAACATCTCGTGTTCTTCTGGCCGCCCTCTTCACAACTTTATCGTTAGGCGCTTTCAGTCAAACAAACGTATCCGCAGGTCCAGTAGTGGGCGCAAGCTTTGCGCGTCTGAAAGGTGATATTTCCAATACAGCTTGGCGGGTTGGCCCCACCGTAGGCGCTTTTATCAATTACAGCATAGCCGAGCAATTTGGCTTAAAGGGTCAGATAGCATACACACAATTAGGTACTAAATTCACTAACAACAATACTTCTCAAAGTTTTGCTTACGTACAGATGCCATTATTAGCTACTGTTTATTTGAATAAGCGTGGCAGTGATTTTCGCCCTAAGTTGATGGCTGGGCCGTACATAGGATTCTTGTTGGGTGCTAAAAACCAAGATGGTGGCAATATCAACCCTTCAAGCAATGGAGTCAATCCTTACGAAAGCATAGATGGGGGTATTCAGGCGGGAGCAGGTTTCAATTATTTAATGGGTACCAAAACTTGGTTGAACGTAGATGTATTGTACGGTCATGGGTTGAAAGACATTACCACTTCTACGGCCAATGCACTCAGCCATAGTCAGTGGGCCGTAAATGTAGGAGTTAGTTTCCCTATTGGTAAATTTACGCCAAGCACGGGCAAATTCAAATAAACGCGTTAGGCATCCTAAATAATCTGTCCCCTATATTGAACACAAAAGAGGCTATCTTTGTTGGGTAGCCTCTTTTGTGTTATGCACGACTGGTCATTAAACAGTGCTTTTTTTTAAATAACTAATAATCAGGCATTTGACTTTCGGAGTAAGTCTATTGCAAAACGTTACAATCGGGAATGTTCACTATCAATCCAGCACTTTCAAACCGTCCGCGTGCCTCCGTATTGGTTATTTATACGGGTGGCACGTTGGGTATGGTTTACGAAAAAGGGGAGTTAGTGCCGTTCAATTTTGAACAAATATTGGATAAACTCCCCGAAATCAAGCGTTTAGATTTCGAGATTACGTTTACTTCGCTCAACGAAATTTTGGACTCGTCCAATATGTGCCCCGAAGTGTGGCTCGAACTGGCGCAGGTTATTGCCAAATACTACGACTTGTACGATAGCTTTGTGGTCTTGCACGGCACCGACACAATGGCTTACACGGCCTCAGCTTTGAGTTTTTTGTTGCAAGATTTGAGCAAACCTATCATATTTACGGGGGCACAACTGCCCATTGGCGTAGCCCGCACCGATGCCCGCGAAAACGTCATTACGGCGCTCGAAATTGCGGCTTCGCAAATTGACAACCGCCCGCGCGTGCCAGAAGTGGCCATTTATTTTCAGAATTATCTGCTGCGGGGCAACCGCGCCAAGAAGAAAGAAACCTCGCAATTCAACGCTTTTCGCTCCGAAAACTACCCGCCGCTGGCCGAAGTAGGCGTAACGATTGAGTACAACGAACCCTACATTAGCGAATATTGCCCCGCACTTAGGCTGCGACATTACACCCGTTTAGATGCCAACGTTGGGATTATCAAATTGTTTCCAGGCATTACGCAACCTGTATTGCGGGCCATGCTCGAAATACAAGAGTTGAAAGGGGTTGTGCTCGAAACTTACGGCTCAGGCAATGCCCCCACCTTTCCGTGGTTTTTGGCCGAACTAAAAGCCGCCGTTGAGCGCGGCCTGCTCCTCATAAACGTTTCGCAATGCGACGGGGGCCGCGTAACGCAAGGGAGCTACCAAACCAGCACTTGGCTCCAAAAAATAGGCATAATCAGCGGAGCCGACCTTACCACCGAAGCGGCCGTTATCAAACTGATGTTTTTGTTGGGCAACTACCCCCGCTCGCGCGTGCCACAACTCATGCAAACGCCGCTTTGCGGGGAGCTTTCGGTCTAAGTTAAGTTGCTTAAATGTTGCCGATTACTACCATTTCTTCGAGCGTAGGGCTGGGGCTACCGCCGCGTTTTTCGAGGGTGATGGCAAAAGCCACCGCATTGCCATCGGCGATTTTCATTTTCATGATTTTCTTAGAAAAATCTTGGTCGAGCATTCCCATATCTACGGGTTTATCACCCACAATGGCCCAAAGCTGGTATTGTTTGCCAGCGGCAGCAATGGGCAGCGATTGCACGTTAAGCAGTACTTCCTTGGTTTTTTGGTTCCAAAAAGCAACCACTCCGCTCTCGGGCGATTTTTCAACGCCTTTTAAGTTTATTACTTTGTTGTCGGGCGACTCATACATGGTCGCCAACGACTGGTTGTAGTCGTTTTGCTGCTTCACGTTGCTTATTTCGGCGGCCAATGTTTGGTTTTGGTCTTTGTACTGGGCGGCTTGCCACAGGCCCCAAGCCGACACCACCGCCAGCACTACCGACACTGCCACGGCCATTCGGCTCCAAAGCGGCGTTGTACGGGCCATTGTTGGCTGGAAGTCTATTTGCCGGCCCATTTCTATTGGCTGGGCGGGCACTTCTGCTTCCTCAGCAGTTTCCGCAAAAGTCATCTGGGCGAAAATATTGCCTTTTAAGCGAGCAGGAGGCACTTTTGGGTGCATCAAGGCGTATTGTTCGAGTGCGCTTTCCAATTGAGCGAGTTCAGTTTTGATTTCAGGATATATTTTTGACATACACTCTACTTCCTGCTTCTCTTGCGGAGAAACGCTGCGGAGGAGATACTCTTCTAAGATACCTGAATTGATATATTCTTGGGTGTTCATGCGGCAAAATAAAGTTTTAAGTCTTGCAAAGCAGTTCTGATACGCGATTTTACGGTGCCAAGCGGGATACTCAGTTTTTTGGCGGCTTCTTCTTGGGTATAGCCCTGAAAATACACCAAATCAACGAGTAATTTGCGCTCGGGTTTTAATTTTTCGACCAACTCCCGCAAATCTATTGTGTTGATAGATGGTTGATAGTTAGCCACGGCTTCGGCACGATCCAATGTTACGTCAATGTCGTCAAGCGCGGGTCGGCTGCCTTCGCTACGATTGGCATCTATTGCCGTGTTGCGGGCAATATTGAGCATCCACGTAAAGAGCCTCCCTTTTTCGGGATTGTATGAAGCCATGTAGCGCCATATTTTCAAAAAAACGTCTTGCATTACATCTTCGGCTTTTTCGTCTTCTCGTACAATTTTATGAACAACGCTGTACAACGCCGCCGAATAAGAATCGTACAAGTATTCAAAAGACTTTCGGTCGTTTCGTTTGAGAGAAGCTACCAACTCCTCTTCTGAATAATTTGTTTTTCGGAGTGCCAAAATTTAATATTAGTTAGGAGTTTTTTGCAAAGTTGTGTCCTATTTACGCAAAAAATAATCAATTGGTTTTTCTGTTCCGCATTTTATTATTGCTTGTAGCCATAAATCTAACAATAATATCAATTTTACCCCACTCATGAAAGCATTTATTTTGACAATCGGCCTTACCTTTGCTGGCATGGATATGCCCACTCCCGAAATAAAACTGCCCAAAGACCAATGGGTAGCACTGCCCCAAACGCACTTTTGCCACGCTACCACCGGGCAGGCCGCCCCCCAGCTTACGCACGTACAACTCAAATACGATGACCAATATTTGTACGTAAAATTTGACTGTACTCAAAATCCTTTTGTGCATCAAAATACCTATAATGACCACAATACCGAAATGTGGAACCAAGAAGTTTTTGAGCTTTTTATTGCCGAAGGCACTGCCACACCCACCCGCTATTTGGAACTGGAAATAAACCCCAACAATGCCCTGTTTGTGGGCTGGATTGACAACCCCAGCGGAGCCCCCCCCGCCAATCTGGAGTTTGTGGCGCACGAAAAAGCGCAAATTGGGCACCAGGTCTGCATCACAAAAGACGCTTGGGCGGGGCAAGTGCAGATTCCGTGGGTAGTGTTGGGTGGAAAAAAAGAAAATTTTCGGCTTAATTTTTTTCGGATTATTTCCTTAAAATCTCACCCAGAACCCAACTGGAAAGGAACTTCCGCCGACTGTGCCTATTTGTGTTGGAATAGTACGCTAAGCGGGCCAACGCCGCGCTTTCATCGGCCTGCTGCTTTTGGGTTGCTGCACCTGCAATAGTACCTTTCAAAACGCGCGCTCGCCAAATTCACTGGCGGGGAGTTTGGCTTTTTTGTTGGTTTGCTTGAAATCATAGCCCAGATTTTTTCCGTTTGTCTAATACAAAGTTACGCTTTTACTTGCTGCGCGAGGAGCTATTTTTTTGTTATAAATTGAGCCAATAGGTCATTTTTACGACCAACGCGCGATTTTTTGGTTGAAAAGCCTGCACCCGATTTTTTTTCGTCATTGTAGCGGCTCACGGTCGAAAATCGCGTTTTAAAACCAACGACAAGCGCATTAAAATTTCAAAACGATGCACCGTAGCAAGCGCTGTATCGTTGGCATTGCAGTAGCCCGTGAGTTGGGCATGTTTTTTTTGTTTTCGTTCCAACCTTTTCTACCTTCGTTGCGTCTTGGTGTTACAACGACTTACATGATAGATGAACGCACGCTAATCGAACAGTGTCAAAATAAAGACCGCATGGCCCAGCGAATGCTTTACGAGCGTTTTGCCAGGAAGATGCTTGTGGTTTGTCAGCGGTACAGCAGGAGCAATTTTGAGGCCGAAGATATGTTGCAGGAGGCTTTTATTAAGATTTTTGGTCAAATCAACAACTTTCGATTTGAATCTCCGTTTGAGGCGTGGCTGCGGCGGGTGGTGGTCAATACGGCCATTTCTTGCTACAGAAAAGAAAAAAATTGGCACAACCACACCGACATTACGGCCTACACCGAAACCATTGCCGACGGCCAAACTGCACTGGCAGATATGCAATACCAACAACTGCTTGAAGCCGTGCGCGAACTACCAGCAGGCAGCCAAACGGTATTTAATTTGTACGCCATCGAAGGCTATCACCACGCCGAAATAGCCAAAATATTGAGCATTTCGGAAGGGACTTCTAAGTCGCAGTATGCACGGGCAAGGCAATTGTTGCAGCGTAAATTGAAAGATACATTAAATGTGGAAAAAGAGAATTTATGATGAACAAAGACAAATACTTTGAACAACAGTGCAGAAAAGCATTTGAAGACCGCTCCGAAAAGCCGCCCAAATCAGTGTGGGAAAAAATCGAAGCGCAACTTGATGAACAACAAGACCAAACCGTGGTGGTGTTGCCGTGGTGGAATAGCCTCGGCTGGGTAGCAGGCGTGGCTGCCGCCGTGGGCTTGCTTTTGGTGGCAGGCGTAGCTTGGCAGCACTTTGAAAATACCGCCCAAAAGGAAGCACAAAATACCGCTACCCAAAAATTTGCCCCAAATGTTTCAAAAAAATCAACGCATTCTCGTACCGAAAATGCGACACAAATGGCCCAAATTGCTGCTGTTGCGCCCCAGCGCGCGGCCCTTAAAACGACTGATTCGGCACCATTCAAAGAAAAAATAGCCGTTTTGCCGGCACCTGGCCAGCCACAAAAACAAGCTGGAAAATCAACAGAACGGTTGGCGAACCGGGCCAAAAAAAGTAGGTATTTCCCCGTCGTTGCTTCAATAATGCCCGAAATCAGTGCGCCACAATCTGTAATTTTAACCGACAACACGTTCGCCAGTTTTCCGACATCTTCCACACCATCAGCGAGCCCATCAAAGGGTTCTTACGCGCCCGAATTGACTCCCAAAATACAAATTAACATACTGACAATCAAAGGGTTGCAACACCTCTCGAATCTGGCGGCACGGAAACCCTGGGTGAGTTATTCGGCCTCAAGTAGTGTTGCACAACCAAAAAGAAGTGCCAAAGTTTATTGGGCGGCACTTAGTTTGCTGCCTACGCGCTTTAATTCAGGGCTTCAAATTCCACCTTCTTATTACAGTTTGGCCAGTACCAATTTTGTCAACCCAGCCCCCACAAATAACCCAAAAGAGCAAAGCTACGTTGGTGCTTCGGTAGCGGTGCAGTCGCAGGTGGGTATTGGGTTGGGCAAGCGTTGGTCATTAGAAACGGGTGTTGGCTATTTGCGCGGCAAGTCGGTTTATGAGGCCAATACTTACATTGACCACCAAACAGGCTTGGTTAGCAATTCGTTAGAAACGGCCATTGCCAACAGTCCACAAGTAAGAAATGGTGCCGTTGATGCCTCTAAAAACCTTGCTGGATTGAGCATATCTTCGCCAACTCGAGGAGTCGCTCCGCTGGCACAGCAGGCTGTTGACAACCATTACGATTATTTGCAAATACCCCTTCAAGTGGGCTACGCGGTGGTTCAAAATCGCAGAAGGCTGTCTTTCTGGGTATTGGGTGGTTTTGCCAATACTATTTTACTCCAAAATCAATTTGAAAATGGCCAAAAAGAAGTTGTTCATTTTGGTGCCCGCAAAGGAGCGTTTCGCACCTTTGCGGTGGCGGCATCGACGGGGGCGCGGCTCCAATACCAGTTTGCCGCGCGTTGGAGTGCCACCATGACGGGCAACTACCAACATTCGCTCAGCGCTACTACCTATTCAGAAGCTATCCTTGCTGCTCGCCCGTGGTGGTGGGGCGTAGGCTGCGGCTTACAATACGGATTTTAGCAAAAAATTGAAACTCTTTCTATCTTTGTAGTTGTTTAAATACCACCAATCAGTAGGAAAAATCACAATGCCTGTTGCTACTAATCCACTTTTGCTCGAACTTACCACCGAATCTGACGATGAACGGCCTGTATATGTGGCAGGAAATTTTTGCGGCTGGACTCCGCAACTGCCTCAATTTCAGATGACACGCGTAGAAATAGGGAAATATCAATACCGCTTTCCCGAGTCGTTTCGGTTTGAACATACCCTTGAATACAAATACACCCGTGGCGGCTGGGATCATGTAGAGCTAAACGCCTACGGCGATCCTTCTAAAAACCGAAAATTGCGCCCACGAACGGGTGCAAGGCACGATTTTGTACCGCATTGGCGGTACAACGGGCTTCCGTTTAAAAAAAATCTACTGCCACTGGTAGAAACTGTTTCTGATGCTTTTCAGATTCCGCAGTTGGGTCGCAGCAGACGCATACGGGTTCTGCTCCCGCACGATTATTACCAAACCACCAAAACCTACCCTGTGTTGTATATGCAAGACGGTCAGAACCTATTTGGCGATGGCTCGGCTTATGGTAACTGGGAAATAGACAAGAAAATGGCCATTATGTCGGCGCAAGGGCGGGGCGATTTTGTGGTGGTGGCCATTGACCACGGCGAAAGCGAGCGCCTCAACGAGTTTACGCCCTACAACCATCCCAAATTGGGCAAAAGTGTGGGCAAAAAATACGCCAACTTCCTAGTTAGAACCCTCAAACCGTACATTGACGCGCACTACCGCACCAAGCCCGAGCGGCAGTTTACGGGCGTTGGCGGGAGCTCAATGGGCGGCCTCATTAGCATTTACGCGGGCATGATGTATCCCGAAACCCTCGGAAGACTCTTGGTTTTTTCGCCGTCGCTCTGGATTTCTTCCAAGATATACTTCGATGCCATCGAGTTTTTCAATCCCGAAGAAACCAAAATATACGCCTATGCGGGCGGCCAAGAAAGCCGTTACATGGTGCCCAGTGTGGAGCGGCTCAAAGAAGCGATTCAAAAACAAGGCTGGGACGCGGCACGTTTGCAGTTTAAACTCGTTACCGACCCCCAAGGCCAGCACAACGAAGCCCGCTGGAGCAAAGAATTTCCAAGGGCCGTAGAGTGGTTGTTTGAGATGTAACCCTGAAAATTTTAGTTGTTGTGCCAACAGCTTTAAGCATACTTTCATTGCTTTCTAAAAAACAATTTGTATCAAAATACGGTTTTACTTGTAAACCAAAAAGTAGCTTATCATGGCCACCATCAAAATTGCAATCCTTATGTTTATGTCATTAATTTCGGGCTTGTTTGCCGATAAGAAAGAAGTAAGAAAAAACCCAACAAACACAAAACCCATGACATCATTTTATGAATTTAAGATGAAAGCCTTAACGGGTGGCGAAACGGTTGATTTTGCCAAATACAAAGGCAAAAAACTGGTGATTCTCAACACCGCTTCGCGCTGCGGCTACACAGGGCAGTACGAAGATTGGCAGAAGTTTTATGAACAACACGGCCCAAAAGTAATTGTGTTGGGCTTTCCTGCCAACAATTTTGGCGGCCAAGAGCCAGGAAGTGAGCGCGAGATTGCTACGTTTTGCCAAAAAAATTACGGCGTTACGTTTCCGATGTTTGCCAAAATAGAAGTAACGGGCGCAAGTCAGCACCCAATCTACAAGTGGCTGTCGAGCAAGAACTTGAATGGCTGGAACGACAAAGCCCCCAGTTGGAATTTTTGTAAATACGTAATAGACGCAGAAGGTAGGCTAACTCACTTTTTTGCGTCAGGCGTGAAACCAACCGATGCCGAATTTAAAAAAGCAGTAGGAATATAAAGAGCAGCAGCAACGCACTTGAATACAACAAAAATGGCAGCCGAGGCTGCCATTTTTGTTGTATTCAAGTGCGTTGTTTATTTCGCTTCTTGGTAGCGGGTTTCGGCCACACTCCAATCTACTACGTTCCAAAACGCCTCTACGTAGTCGGGGCGTTTGTTTTGATATTTTAGGTAATAGGCGTGTTCCCACACGTCCAAGCCGATTACTGGAGCGCCTTTTACCTCCGCTACGTCCATGAGTGGGTTGTCTTGGTTTGGGGTAGAAGTAATGGCCACCTCGCCACCTTCTTTGACCACCAGCCAAGCCCAGCCCGAGCCAAACCGACCGATGCAGGCTTTTTTGAACTCATCTTTGAAAGCCGCAAAAGAGCCAAACTTGGCATCAATAGCCGCCGCCAACTCACCAACGGGAGCTTTTGCGCTTTTGCCCGAAAGGCTGTTCCAAAAGAAAAGGTGGTTCCAGTGCCCACCGCCGTTGTTGCGAACCGGCGCGGGAAGCGTGCTCATTTTGGCCAACAATTCTTCTATCGTGTCATCTTCCAAAGCAGTACCAGCAATGGCCGCGTTGAGATTAGTTACGTAGGCCTGGTGATGGCGGTCGTGGTGGATTTCCATCGTTAGCGCATCAAAGTATGGTTCGAGCGCGTCGTCGTCGTAAGGAAGGGGATCTAAGGTAAATGCCATGGTTTTAATTGCTGTTTTAGTGATACGAAAGACTATTCGTGTGTTCAACAGAAAATCGGCGGGTTATGTTCGCATTTGTTTGAAAAATTTAGTGAGCAGCGCACTTATTTCGGTTTCTAAAACCCCTTTTTTGACTTGTGTTTTGGGGTGAAGTAGCTTCTGAGAAATTTGCGAATAGCCCCGCTTTTCGTCGCTTGCACCATATACGAGCCGCCCCAGCTGCGCCCAGTAGAGTGCGCCCGCACACATGGGGCAGGGCTCCAAGGTTACGTACAAGGTGCAGTCTTTCAGGTACTTACTGCCCAGATGCGCCGCTGCTGCGGTGATGGCCATGATTTCGGCGTGGGCGGTTACGTCGTGCAGTTGCTCGGTTTGGTTGCCCGATTTAGCAATCACGCGGTCTTGACACACCACTACCACACCCACGGGAATTTCGCCCGCTTGGGCGGCGGCTTGGGCTTCATAAAATGCCAATTGCATGAAATACTCGTCAGAATAAAGCAGGTGTTGGGCCACTATTTTTTTTGGCGTTTTGCTGGTTAGATAGTTCTTGTATGGTTGTTCTGGGCTGCCTTGTATTTTTCTAAGGCTTGGCGAAGTTGGCGATTTTCGCCACAAATGTTGATGCGGAGAACCAAACTTTGATTAACCACAAAACTGTCTGCGGAGCACTAAACCGCCACTTTTGCCAAACCGCTTGTAAGTGGCTGGGGTTTTTATTCTATTCATTAGGTCAAGGTTATTACTACAATACTTCGCTAAAAAGTAGTGTAAACTGTTGATTTTCAATAAAATAAGTGATTTTAAAATAGGATAACTCGTTAATAATCAGTATATTTATGTTTGAAAAAGACATACAAAAAACACAAGCTAT
>Ga0335394_10001140_pt1 | contig 29540 bp, 30 predicted proteins | sample MAT03_FD_205741 | JGI IMG/M metagenome (GOLD analysis project Ga0335394, IMG submission 205741) | Freshwater microbial communities from Lake Fryxell liftoff mats and glacier meltwater in Antarctica - MAT-03 (spades assembly) (version 2) ...
TGCCGGGCTCGCTGATTGTCTCCGACGATTGGAGCGGCTATGCCAACCTGCGCAAGCGGGGCTACGACCACCATGCCATTGCCGAATGCGGCGATCCCGAAGTGGCCGAAGAATTCATGCCGATAATACACCTTGTCTTCAGCAACCTGAAGACCTGGCTCAATGGCATCCATCACGGCGTGAGCGCCAATCATCTACAAGCCTACCTCAACGAGTTCACATTCCGCTTCAACAGGCGGTTCTACACGTTCAACGCCTTCCGTTCGCTTCTTGGTATCGCGGGCAACGTCGAGGCGCCGACTTTCAGAGAACTTTACTCGGGAGAGTGGCAGCACCCTACATATAGTGGGTGTCTGCGTTAACCGGATAGGCACGGAATATTCCTTGCGCAAGGAAAATCTAAGAGCGCACCGGCATCACCAAAACAGCAAGTTCCCCGTCCCGCGAACTTGCCGTCCTTGCCGACAGTCTTATCCAACTGGCTAATTTCGCCAGTTGCCGTTGGCATCGGAAGTCAACTTCCGAAATACCGCGCAGGACTGGATAAGTCTTTAACGCCTCAGCCTCACACCCGCTGCCACTGCTGACATGGTGCTGACACGGGGCAAGACGGATTGTAAAAATGACTTCAATACTGGCACTAACCACCTGATATCATTGGCGATCCCGGCAGGATTCGAACCTGCGACCATCGGCTTAGAAGGCCGGTGCTCTATCCAGCTGAGCTACGGGACCCAGAGCCGGAAATCCGGCGCAGTGACAACTCGCCCCCGACGATGCGCGACGCCTAGTGCGTCCAGGGAACCTTGCGGTCATAGCGGAAATTGTCCGAGTAGGAAATCGCCCTGCGCTTGGACTCCTTCGGCTCATGGACCCTGAACGCGATGCCGTTCTTCTCAGCGTAGGCGACCGCCTCTTCCCGCGTCTCGAAGACAAGCCTGATCTGGCTTTTCATGTCGCCCGACGACGTATAGCCCATCAGCGGATCGATCTTGCGAGGCATTTCCGGATCGAATTCCAGCACCCAGTTGCCGGTCTTGGCCTTTCCGGACTGCATCGCGGTCTTGGCTGGGCTGAAGATGCGGGCTGACATGGCTGGCGAATCCCTAACTTGACCTGGTCTTTAGCAAACAGCGACCTTGCGGTTCAACAGAAGCGTTTGCCTACGAGAGAAGATGGTCGGAGTGGCAGGACTCGAACCTGCGACCCCCTGATCCCAAATCAGGTGCGCTACCAGGCTGCGCTACACTCCGGTCCCCTCAGGTGCGCTGTGCCTAGAGTTTTCGCGCTCCGAACGCAACCGGAAAAGACCGCGTCGCATGCGGCCGCCTCAAAAATCCAGGTCCGGCTGCCCGCTATCCAGGGCGTTGACCGTCTGGGCAGCCAGCGTTCGGGTAATTCGGGTCTTCTGCTCCAGCGCCGCACGGTCCAGACGCTCCACCACATCGATCGCCGTCGACAGCGACCGTTCGATCCGTCGGACAAGATATTGCACCACGTGGGGTTCGACCTCGACCTGCCTGTCGGCGAACAATTTGGTGATGACCGCCGCAAGCAGATGGTCGTCGGGTTCGAGTATCTCCACGGTCGCCGCCGCCCTCAGCCGCGAGGCCAGGTCCGGCAACCGTACACCCCATGCGGAAGGAAACCGGCGCGCCGTCAGCAGGATGTGGGTGCCGGCCGAGCGTGCGGCGTTGATTAGGTGGAAGAGGCCGGGCTCGTCGCCGCCGCTGTCGGCATCGTCAATGACCACTCCATGCGTCAGCGGCGAACCTTCCACCCAGCCTTCGATGTCCCTACGATCCAGCGATACGGCGTTGGCGCCCGCAGCCCAGATCGCCGCCAGATGCGACTTTCCCGATCCGGCCGGGCCTGCGAGCACGACCACCGGGCCCGGCCAGTCGGGCCACGCGTCGATCAGCGCGACCGCCTGCCTGTTGGCATCGGAAATCACCAGTTCGTCGCGGGAGTGCCCTGGTCTGTGGCCGATATCGAACGGAATCTGCCTGGGAATGTCGGATGACACAGCGGTCTATTTCGACTTGACCGAACGACGGCTCGGAGCCTTTGGCGTCACCACGACGATGTCCACCTCGGCGTCGGGCGGCGGTTCGGCGCCGCCTGTATAGAGAGGCGATTCGAGGTAGCGTGAAATGGCGAACCTCACCAGCACCGCAACCGCCGCGGCAGCCGGTACGGCGATCAGCAGGCCAACGAAGCCGAACAGCGCTCCAAACGCGAAAAGCGCGAACATCAGCCAGACCGGATGCAGGCCAACGCTCTTTCCCACCAGCCGGGGCTGCAGGATGTTGCCTTCGATGAACTGGCCTATGAAGAACACGCAAGCCACGGCCGCCACCCAGGGCCAGTCCGGCCAGAATTGCACGAAGGCGACGCCGACGGCGAGCACCAGGCCAACCATGGACCCGACATAGGGAATGAAGCTGATCAGCCCCGCGAAAAGGCCGATCAGGATGCCAAAGTTCAGTCCCGTCAGCGTGAGACCGACGGCATACATCATCCCCAGCACCAGACAGAGCGTACCCTGCCCGCGAACAAAGCCTGCTGTCGCGGAGTTGATGTCGGTCGCGATGACGCGGACGGTTTCGACATGGTCTCGCGGCACCCAGCTATCCACCTTGGCAACCATCCGGTCCCAGTCGAGCAGCATGTAGAAGGCGACAACCGGTGTCACGACGAACAGTCCGGCAATGCTGAAAAGCGCCACTCCCGAACTCCAGATCGACTGGAAGACGGTCGTGATGAACCCGACGCCTGAGGTCAGCAACGAGTTCAGGCCGTCGCGCAGGCTGGTTGCGTCCAGTCCAAACCTCGCAGCCAACCATTCGGGATTGAATGCTGTGATCAGCGTCTGAAGCCGGGCGAGGTATTCGGGCAGGTTCTCGATCAAACCGGCAAGCTGGGAGGCGAGGACCGGAATGAGAATGATCATCGCCAGGACAAGCGTGACGACAAACGTTATCAGGATCACGAAGGTCGCGGCCGTGCGCGAAAAGCCGATGCGCTCCAACCGGTCGGCCACGGGATCGAGGAAATATGCGACCGCCATTCCGGCCACGAAGGGCAGCAGGATCCCGCTGAACATATAGATGAAAAGGCCGAGCAGAGCGGCCGCCAGGAACCAGAAGAGAATCTGCCTGCGAAAATTCGCAGCGACCACTGCCTCGGCTATTTCACTGTCCGGGGTCCGGGCCGCCTTCGCCATATCTGCTCATGTGCCTCAACCAAGCTACGAGATAGGCCCCCGCCGAAGCCACGGTCAAGAGGCCGGACAGGATAATCAGGGCGAGGCGCAGGGGTCCGAAATCGGTCGCAAGGGCGAGTTCGGCAAGGACGACGGCCGCGAGGACGATCTGGATCGCCGTGTTGGCTTTCGAGACCATCAAGGGCTTCACCTCGACGGGGCTGCCTATCATCGAAGACAGTACGACCGCGCCTACGATCAGCCCGTCGCGGCTGACTGCCGCGATCACCAGCCAGAGCGGCAGTTCCCCAAGCAAGCCCAGCACGATAAATACGCTGACCAGCAGCAGCTTGTCGGCCATCGGGTCGAGGTAGCCGCCGAGCTTGGAGCGCTGGTTGAAGTGACGGGCGACGAAACCATCGAGCCCGTCCGATATCCCTGCGACCACAAAGCCCGCAAAGGCAAGGCGCCAATCGCCAACAAGCAGCCAATAAATGACGGCCGGCACGAGCAGGAAGCGCAGGATCGTGATCATGTTGGCGACTGTCACGCCCGGTCCCCCTGCCCCTGCTGGTCCATCGGCATATGGTCGGGCCGGGTCCCGCGCGCAAGGGCGTTGTAGCACCTGCGCTGTCCACGGTTAACCGGGCCGGTCGCCGTCGCGCTGCTTGCGGCTCGCAACGGTTCATGCGAAGAGCCCGAAAACCCGGGCAGACAGGACGGAGCGATGACGAAGAACGGGCTCACCTATGCCGAGGCCGGCGTCGACATCGATGCCGGCAACCTCATGGTCGAGAAGATCAAGCCAGCGGTGCGATCTACTCGACGTCCGGGAGCTGATGGCGAGATCGGCGGCTTCGGCGGGTTGTTCGACCTCAAGGCGGCCGGTTTCACGGATCCCGTTCTGGTCGCCGCCAATGATGGGGTCGGCACCAAGCTCAAGATCGCCATCGACGCCGGCAAGCACGACACGATCGGCATTGACCTGGTAGCCATGTGCGTCAACGACATCGTCGTGCAAGGCGCCGAGCCGTTGTTCTTCCTCGACTACTTCGCCACCGGCAAGCTCGATCCGGATCAGGGCGCCGCGATCGTCGGGGGCATCGCCGAAGGCTGTCGGCAGGCGGGATGCGCGCTGATCGGCGGCGAGACCGCCGAGATGCCCGGCATGTATCATGGCAACGACTACGACCTCGCAGGCTTCGCCGTCGGCGCGGCTGAACGCGGCCAGCTTCTGCCGACCGACGATATCGTGGAAGGCGACGTGCTGCTCGGCCTCGCTTCCTCGGGCCTCCATTCGAACGGGTATTCGCTGGTTCGCCGGATAGTGGCGATGTCCGGCTTGAAATGGACGGACGCCGCTCCCTTCGCCGACGGCCTCACGCTTGCCGAAGCGCTTCTGGAACCCACCCGCATCTATGTGAAGCCCATCCTGCGGGCGATACGGGGGACGCACGGCATCAAGGCTCTCGCGCACATCACCGGCGGCGGTTTCCCGGAAAACATCCCGCGTGTCCTGCCGAAGGATTTCTCCGCGGAACTCGACCTCGGCGCGATCGACGTGCCGCCGGTTTTTTCCTGGTTGGCAAAGACCGGTGGCGTTGCCGCCAACGAGATGATGCGCACTTTCAACTGCGGCGTCGGCATGGTGCTGGCCGTCGCATCCGGCCAGGCAGCCCAGGTCGCGGCGGTGTTGCAGGAAGCCGGCGAGACGGTGACGCCGATCGGCAGGATCGTGCCGCGCCGCGACGCAGGCGTCATCTACAGGGGTTCGATCGCGCTATGACAGAAAGCCGCAAGCGGGTTGCGATCCTCATTTCCGGACGCGGAACCAACATGGCGAGGCTCATCGAGGCCGCCCAGGACCCGGCCTATCCCGCCGAAATCGTCGGGGTGATCTCCGACATGCCTGATGCGCCTGGCCTTGTATTTGCCGCCGACAGGGGCGTCGGCACCGCGGCGATCCCGCGCGCCGACTATTCCAGCAAGGAAGCCCATGACGGGGCGATCGATGCCGCGCTGGAAGAACTTGGCGTCGATCTCGTGTGCCTCGCCGGCTACATGCGCCTGCTCACAGGCCGTTTCGTGGACAAATGGGAAGGCAGGCTGATCAACATTCATCCTGCCCTGCTACCCTCATTCAAAGGCCTCGACACGCACCGCCGGGCGCTTGATTCCGACGTGCGCATTCACGGCTGCACTGTGCATTTCGTCACCGCCGAGATGGATGCGGGTCCGATCATCGCGCAGGCGGCGGTGCCTGTACTGACCGGCGACAGCGAGGCGGATCTCGCCGCGAGGGTTCTCAAGGCCGAACACGGGCTTTATACGCTCGCGCTGCAGCTCGTCGCCGACAACAAGGTCTGGATGGCCAACGGCCGCACGATCTTTGCCAATCTCGGAGAAGATGCCCGCGATGGCAATGCCAGGATTTTCTCGCCGGCGTCGTGGAGCGATGAACTCGACTTCGAGGCGTTGGCCCGGTTCACGCCCTGAGGGCGTTATTCCTTGCTCAGCAGCGCAAGATTAGCATTGACGATCGCTGGATCGCCCATGCCCTTGCGCGCTTCGTTCAGCAGCTTGCGGGCCTGCTTCTTGTTGCCGCGCAGAAGCTGCGAATAGCCCATGTTGTTGACCACCTCGGGCCTGCGGCCGGCAACATTCAACAGCTGGTCGTAGGCGCGGTCGGCGAAGTCGAAGCGGCCAAGCTGGTCGTATGACGCGGCAAGACCCATCCAGGCTTCGGAATTGTCGGCCCGAAGTTCCACGGCCTTCCTGAAGTGCTTTTCGGCGAGCCCATAGTTCGCCTGACGGAACTGAGCTTTGCCGGCGTTGAGATCGGCGGCGCTGACATCGACCGGCACCGGGATCGAAGTGGTCGAGGTCTTGTCGACGCCACCCGTCGTGCATCCGGCGATCATGAATGCCGCCGCGACCGCAGCCAATCCCGTGGAAGAAAAGTTGCCCATTGCCCTGTCCCGCCATCGCCCGTTTTCCGGGTCGTTGTTCGCAGCGTCGGACCGAAATGACTATTGCCCGTTTCCGGCGCCCGATGCTTCGTCTCTAACGGACAAACATTAGCTCAAAGGCATTTAAACTTCGGTGCCGAAGCGCGCTTAACGTTCGATTATCGGGCAAGGCTTCGTTTACCGAGCCATAGTCATTCAGCGCTCATCTTCACGATGATCGGAATGATCGCGATCATCAGAACGACCGGCAGGATACAGACGGTGACGGGCACCGACATCTTGGCTGGCAGGGCGTGCGCCTTTTCCTCGGCGAGCGACATGCGTTTGTGGCGCATCTCGTCGGAGAAAACCCTAAGCGCGCCGGACAGGCTCGTGCCCAGTTCCTTCGACTGCTGAAGAAGCGTCGCAAAGGAGCGCACCTCGTCGAGGCTCAGCCTGTCGGCCAGTGATTTCAGCGCATCGTCGAGGCTGCGGCCGGCGCGCAGCTCCAGCGAGACGAGCTGCAGGTTCTGGCTGAGCGACGGGTAGGTGGGCGCCAGTTCCTTAGACACGCGCTCGATGCCTGCTTCCATGGCCATGCCCGCATCCGAGCAGACAATCATCAGGTCCATGAAATCGGGGAAACCGTTACGGTATTCGCGCATCTTGGACTTGATCAGCCGGCCAAGGATCAGGCCTGGCAGGAAATAGCCGAGCGCTGCCGCCATGATGACGAAGGACCAGCGGCTGAAGGTCGTGGCTTCGGCGCTGCCCATCCACTCGTTGAAAACGAAGGCTCCGGCGCCACCGACAAAGAAGCAGGCGAACCGAACGAGAAAGAATGTGCCGACCGCGCCAGGATTCATGAAGCCTGCCTGGATCAGCTTCATGCGGAGCCTCGCGACATTCTCCGGATCGCTCTTGGCGTAGAAATTGTGCGCCGTCTTTGCCGCCTTTTCGCGGACAGCGCCGACATTTTTCTTCTTGTCCGCCTCGGGCGGGTTGAGCGCCACGGGCGTCTCCACCTTGAGGCGGCGCTTGACGTCACCTTGGTTGCCGCGCGCCGCGAGCATCGGCCAGGCGACTGCCAGCCCGCCGCCGGCCAACAACAGGATCGCGACCGGAGCCAGGGAGGTCGGCCGAAGCGATGCAAGGAGGGCGATCATCTCTTCCATGTCAGAACTTGAAATTCGCCATCTTGAACATCATCGCATTGCCAAGCATCAGCCAAAAGAAGCAGCCCGCGAGCAGGTACCACGTCATCGGCTCATCGGTGACGCTGGTGTAGAAGTGCGGCATCAGCACCATGATCGCCGCACCAAGCAGGCACGGAACGGCGGTGAGGATGTAGGCAGACATGCGCCCTTCCGTCGAAATAGCGCGCACCTTGCGCTTGAGCTTGCCGCGGCTGCGGATGGTCGTCGAAAGCCCATCGAGGATTTCGCGCAAATTTCCGCCCGAAGAACTCTGGATGGACACGGCCGTCACGAACAGCGGCAGGTCGTCCTGGCCGACGCGGTCGTAAAGATTGCGAAGCGCCGAAACGAGGTCGGAGCCGTAGGTCACCTCGTCGGCCACAATGCCGAACTCGCTGCCGATCGGATCGGGCATCTCACGCGACACCATGGCGATTGCCACCGGCACCGGGTGGCCGGCCTTCAGCGACCGCGTGATCAGTTCCAAGGCCTCGGGAAGCTGCACGCCAAATATCTTGTGCCGCCGGTTGCGGCGGAACTTTAGCGTCTGCAAGGGCACGATGACGCAAAGCATAAGGAACAAGGGCGCCGCCGCGACCAGCGGCAGGCCGCAAAAGTAGCCGACGCCGACGATCGCCAGAGACACTCCCGACGTGATTGCCAGGAATTTCGGCATCGTCCTGGTGACACCGGACTGTAGGCGCAGCTTCTTCAGCGAATCCATCGACAGGAAGGCGCGGCCGTCCATGCCGCGCTCCTTGCGAAGCTGGATCAGCACCTGTTCCTGGCTGATCTTCCTTTCCTGCAGCTTGACGCGCCGGTTGATGGCCGCGCGGCGATCCTGCTTGCCCGCGTAGAGCATGTAGATCGCTTCGGCGACGATGATGCCGAACAGAGCCGCACCGGCATAGACGACGTAAAGCGCGCCCGACATGGCTACTCCAACGGCCTTCCCGGCTCGAAATACTTGCCGGGAAATTCGATGCCCATGGCGCGCATGTCCTCGAGGAAGCGCGGGCGTATGCCGGTGGCCTCGAAATGGCCGAGGATTTTGCCGTCTGCCTCCATGCCCGTGCGCACGAACTTGAATATTTCCTGCATCTGGATGACGTCGCCTTCCATGCCGGTAACCTCGGCGACGCTCGTCACCTTGCGCCTGCCGTCTGACAGGCGGGTCAACTGGACGATCAGATCGAGCGCGCTCGCAATCTGGCTGCGGATCGACTGGACCGTCATCGGCATGCCGGTCATGCCGAGCATCTGCTCCAGGCGGCTGATGGCGTCGCGCGGCGTGTTGGCGTGGATGGTCGCCATCGAGCCCTCGTGACCGGTGTTCATGGCCTGGAGCATGTCGAAGGCCTCCTCGCCGCGACACTCGCCGAGGATGACGCGATCAGGGCGCATGCGCAGCGCGTTCTTGACCAGATCGCGCTGCTTCAGTTCGCCGTGGCCCTCGATGTTGGCCGGCCGCGTTTCCATTCGCGCGACATGCGGCTGCTGGAGTTGCAGCTCGGCCGCGTCCTCGATGGTGATCAGCCGCTCGTCCTCGGGGATGAACGCCGAGAGCGCGTTGAGCATCGTCGTCTTGCCGGTGCCCGTGCCGCCCGAGATGATCGTCGTCTTGCGGGCATGGACTGCTGCGGCAAGCACCTCCGCCATGTTCTGGGTGATGGCGCCGAACTCGACAAGCTTGTGCAGACCGAGCTTGTTCTTGGAAAACTTGCGGATCGACACCAGCGGACCGTCGACGCCGACCGGCCGTATCGCCGCGTTGAAGCGCGAGCCGTCGAGCATGCGGGCGTCGACCATCGGCGCGCTCTCGTCAACGCGCCGTCCGACCGCCGAGACGATCTTGTTGATGATGCGCAACAGATGCGCCTCGTCCTTGAACGGGATGTGAACCTGCTGCAGCTTGCCCCGGCGCTCGACGAAACAATTCTGATGGCCGTTGATCAGGATGTCGTTGATCTCCGGATCCTTGAGCAGCGGCTCCAGGGGACCCAGCCCGACCATCTCGTCCACGATGTCGTCAACCAGCGCCTCGAGTTCCACGACGTTGATCGCCATGCGCTCGTGGCGCGTCTTCTCCGACACGAAGTCATGCACCTGGCGGCGCATCTCGTCGCGCGGCAGTCGCTCCAGCGCCACGAGATTGATCTCTTCGATCAGCATCCGGTGAAGGCGGGCACGCGCGTCGATGACCTTATTCGTCGCCTTCGGGGCGAGGTCGGCCTTCGGCTGCGCCTTGCGGCTGTTCGGAATCACGACCGTCTGATGCTGGCTGGCCGCGGGTTCATGTGCCTGCACCGGCCTGACGTCGCGCTGCTGCAGGGCGGAGAAACGGCTCGTCATGCCGACTTCCTCCACAGGCCGCGCCCGAGATTGTAGAGCGAGCGCGACTTCCTCGGCGCCTCCACCGCCTCTTCCGGCAGGATGATGCGTTTGAGGTCGTTGATGACGTTGGCGTCGGGATCGACCTCATGCAGCGGTACGCCCCGGTCCACCGCCTCGCGCACAAGCCTGTAGTTGTTGGAGATGCCGCCGACGAAATGGTCGCCCAGAATCTCCTGTACGTCGGCCCGCTTGACCCCGTTCTCGAACATCCGCTGCTCGAAGCGGTTTACGATGACGTTGGGCTTCACTTCCTTGCCGACCGTGTCGTAGATCGCCTGTATCAGCCGCTGGGTGTGACGCAGGCACGGCACGGTCATCTCGGTTACCACATATAGCTTGTTGGAGCCGAGCAGCACGGTTTCCGTCCACGGGAACCAGGTACGCGGCATGTCGATCACCACGTTGTCGAAATAGGCGGAGACGAGATCGAGCATGCGCACGACCACGTCGGCGTTGAAGGAGCGCATCTCCGACGGCTTGGTGGGGGCCGCGAGCACGCAAAGCCCACTCGCATGCTTGGAGAGCATCACGTCGAGCAGTTGCCGATCCAGGCGTTCAGGCTGGTTCTCGATTTCGGCGATGTCGAAGCGCGGCTCCAGATCGAGATATTCGGCGCAGGCGCCCTGCTGGAAATTGAGATCTACGACGCAGGTCGACGCGCCTCGCGTCACCGAATGGTGAAGCTGGAACGCCGTCTGCAGCGTCAGCGTCGTGCAGCCGACGCCGCCGGCGGCCGGCATAAAGGTGTAGATTTGCGATTCCGTGTTTTGCTCGCGGCCCGGCCCTTGCAGCACTCGGATGCAGGACCGTACGAGGTCGGCGGTCGTCAGCGGCTTGACCAGGAAATCTGCGACCTGAAGCTGCACGAGAATGCGGACGGCGGCGGCGCTGAACTCCTGCGTTACCACAAGGATGGGCGCCCTGCCCTCGAGCCGGCGCGTGATACGCTGCAGCGCCTCGATGTCCTCCAGCTTCGCTGCATCCATGTCGATGATGACCGCATCGCAGTCGGCTTCCTGGATTTCGCCGCGCAGTTCGACGACGCTCTTTTCCACGGTCGAGAGCTTGATCAGGTCGGATGACGCGAAGGCCGTCTTGGTGTCCTGCACGAACACCCGGTCGGTGGAAACGAGAACAATCCGTTTGGTCTTGGTTGGCGTTGCCATGATCTTCCCCGCGCGGTCAGTTGCCGCTGCTGCTACTCGACATTGTCTGCGATTGTTTCGCGTCGGCGGCGTCCTGGGCAGCCCCGTCGTTCGACCCGCGCGCGGCCGGCACCAGAAGCTTGGTGTTCTGGACGCCGTTCTTCCACGGATCGACCATCTGCATGACCGTGTTTCCCGCGATGGTGTCGCCGGCCCCATCTGTCAGGCCGTCCGCGCTGCGATAATCCTCGCTCATGCAGCCCGCACCCAGCGCGGTCATGCCGATCAGGACCACCGCTTTAATCTTGACGCGCATCGTCTACTCCTGCGGCAGGTCAAGGAAGTGACCTGCTCCCACCTGGGCGGCCGGCACACCGGGCCCGACAACGTTTCCGGCGTCAGAAACCTTCACTTCCTCCTTGTTGCCAAGGAAGTATTCGACAGCGCTCACCGGAGCCGTTTCGTCAGTCGGAACGCCCGGCTTCTTGGACGGGTCGATCGGCTTGACCAGGTATGGCGTCACGATGATCACCAGATCGGTCTCGCGTCGCTGGTAGGCCTTGGACGAGAACAGCGGCCCAAGCACCGGCAGCTTGCCCAGTCCTGGGATGGTCTGGTTGATCATGTTGTTTTCGGATTGCAGCAGACCGGCCATCATGAAGCTCTGACCATTCTTCAGATCGATCGACGTCTCCGCGCGCCGCACGACGAAGCTCGGCACGGTGATGCCGTTTCCTATGTTGATATTGGCCGACCTGTCGACCGACGAGACTTCCGGCGCTATCTCGAGCGAGATCAGCCCGTCGGCAAGCACCGTCGGGGTGAACTCAAGCCCGACGCCGAACTTCTTGTATTCGACGGTGATCTGGCCCTCGTCGCCGGAGACCGGGATCGGGACTTCGCCGCCGGCAAGGAAGCTGGCCTTCTGTCCCGAGCGCGCGATGAGGTTAGGCTCGGCGAGCCGGCGCGCCACGCCACGATCTTCAAGCGCCTTGATGGCGACGTCGATCGTCCAGCCATTGGTGAGGAGCGCTCCGATGATCTGGCCGGCCGGTGCGCTGGTCGTGGCGGAAGGGCTAGAGTTGAACGAGATGCCGCCGTCGTGGCCGAGATAAGTGGCGGCGATCTTGGTGCCGAGTTCCTGTCCTACCTGCCGGTTGATCTCGACGAAGCGAACGTTCAGCTGCACCTGCTGCGAGGACGAAATGTTGACCGAATTGATCACCTGCTCTTCGCCGGAGAAGTTGCTGGCGATCTTCGATGCCTTGTCGGCCGCTACCTGGTCGTTTGCCGAGCCTGACAGCACCACGCGGCCGTTCGCGGAGCTGACCTTTATGTCCTCGCCGCCCGGCACGCTGTTGCGGATGGTCGACGCGAGGCGATCCGTGTCGAGCGTCACTTCAATATCCACCGTTCCGACGAGCTGCTTGTTTTCGTCAAACAACGCAATGCCCGTGGTGCCGAGTGTGTTGCCGAGCACGTAGAAGGAATCGTCGGTCAGCGGGTTGACGTTCGCCACTTCCGGATCGCCGATGACAATCTCGTAGAACGGCACATTGGTCTTGATTGTCTTTGGCTTGCCCTTGGCGATCTTGATCGACGCATTCTTCGTCGAAGAGATGTGGATGACATCGCTGGCTGCCGCGCCCGATGTCGTGGAGATCAGTCCCGCCGCGCATATCGATGCCGCGACCGCCATCCCCATTAGGCCAGACGCCCATGGCCTTGTTTTCCCCGTCCAAGCAAACATGTCCCTTGTCCCCAATCCAGAACCTGGCCCAGTGTCCCGCCGGGCGTCAGTTCGGTGTCAGTTCAGCTTCTCACTGCCCGTCTTGGGCTTATCAGGCGTCACGACCTGGTAGCTCTGCGGCTGCAGACCGCGCGTTACGATCACGGTCTTGAATTTCGGTCCCGCCGGCTCGGCCGTCATGGCCTCCATCATCGAGCTGACGGCAATGGCCGCGCCCGTGGCAACCGAACCGCCGAAAGACGATATGGTGGTGACGTCGTCGCCAACCGCGCTGACGTCGTTGGATGAACGCAGCGACAGCGAGAGCGAACCGACATTGCGCGCCAGCGCGATCTTCTGGGCGCCGTCGACGGTGACTTCCACAGTGACCGAATTGACAACCTGCGGGCTCGTCTGGCGTTCGTCAGCGCCCTGGCCGACCGTCAGCACCTTTGCGTTCTCGACGACGACTTCCGTGGTGATCGTTGATCCCGACGCGCCGGCCGCGTTGTCCGACACTTCCTCTATCGCGCCGGCATCTCGTGTGAGCACCACATCGACCCGGTCGCCGGGCGTCACGAAACCGCCGACACCGGCGATCTCGTCCGTCTTGATCGTCACGGCGCGCATTCCCGGCGCCAGCAGATTGGATAGGGTGGCGCGGCCGTTCGCGCCCGAAAGTTTCGTCAGCAGCACCGGTTCGCTTGTCTCGATCGGCGACAGGACCACGCGAGAGCCGTCGGCCAGGAGTTCGTCGATGGAGCTGAAAGCGCCTTGCGGCAGGTTGTCCAGGGACCATGGGATTTCGCTGAGCTGGGCCCGATCGAGTGCCATGCCAAAGCGCAGCGGCGCGGAGGCTACCACGATGGTCTTGAATTCCACCTTGGGAAGGTCGGGCATCGGCACGCTGACCTCGATCGGGTCGATGCGCTGGTTCTCCGCGCTCTTGACCCAAAGGTCGGCGGCAAATATCGAGATCGCGCCAAAGACGGCGGCGATACCGATCATCGTGACAGCCTTACCCCGCACCCTAAAACCCCTGTTGTCAGTTCTTTTTGTTATTGGGGACAGGCTAGGCTGGATTGTTAAAGATTCAGGAATTGAGACACGCGGCTCTCCTGTGTTTCAGCAGCATTGGTTATCGAATGGTTTGGACTGAACCTGTGCTTTCGCCCCAACTGGACGCTCCACGGTCATGATCACGCGGATAACGATCGCAGTCGGCCTGTCATTCCTCGCAGGCTTCGTCGATGCGGTCGGGTTCATGCATCTTGGCGGCTTTTTCGTCGCCTTCATGAGCGGCAATTCAACCCAGATGGCGGTCGCGCTTCCGGACGGCGTGGCCGGCGCGCTGATGCCGGCCGGGTTGATCGGTCTTTTCGTCCTCGGCGCAATTGCCGGCACGTTGATGGAGCAGCGGTTCTCGAGTGCGCTCGGCCTGCTTGTGCTGGCCGCCTTGCTTGGCCTTGCAGCGATGCTGGCCGCCATGCGGCTCGATGATGCCGCCATCCTGGCAACGCCGCTTGTCATGGGCTCGATGAATACGGTGATGCGCGCAGGCCAGGGCGGCATGGCCGTAACCTACATGACCGGCAATCTCGTAAAGCTCGGCCAGACCATCGTCGCCGCTTTCCAGGGCGGCGGCCGCTGGGCATGGCTTCCTTACCTGCTGCTCTGGCTCGGCCTTGTCGCTGGCGCGGTTTCCGGTGCTGTAGCCTATGGTGAAATGGAACTCGCCGCCCTGTGGCTGCCGACGGCCGGCCTTGTTGCCCTGGCGGCCATAAGACTTGCCACCCGTAGCTCCAGTTGACCGAACGGAACAGGAACCCTGTTCGCGACACCGTTCCTCGTGGCAGTATCCAGCCTGATTCGCTGCTTGACCCCTGGTACCCGATGGACGACAGAGACGACCTTTTTTCCAACATGGACAAGCCCCCCCCGCGCGCCGCGGCGCGCCCGCTCGACCCGATCCTGCAGGCTGCCACGAAGCGTGGCGCGCCCGTGAAGGACGGCAGCGAAGGCTATTCGGCGGCCGACATCGAGGTGCTGGAAGGGCTGGAGCCGGTGCGCCGGCGTCCTGGCATGTATATTGGCGGCACCGACGAGAAGGCGCTGCACCATCTCTTCGCCGAGGTGATCGACAACTCGATGGACGAGGCCGTCGCCGGCCACGCCACCTTCATCGACGTGGAGCTTTCGGCGGACGGCTTCCTGACCGTCACCGACAACGGCCGCGGCATCCCGGTCGACCCGCACCCGAAATTTCCCAAGAAATCCGCGCTCGAAGTCATCATGTGCACGCTGCACGCGGGCGGAAAGTTCGACAGCAAGGTCTACGAGACGTCGGGTGGCCTGCACGGCGTCGGCGTTTCTGTCGTCAACGCGTTGTCCGACCAGCTTGAGGTCGAGGTGGCGCGCGGCCGCCAGCTCTATCGCATGCGCTTCGCGCGCGGCGTTCCGCAGGGAAAGCTGGAGCAGCTTGGCGAAGTGCACAACAGGCGCGGCACACGCTTGCGCTTCCATCCCGACCCCGACATCTTCGGCAAGGGCGCGCATTTCGAGCCGGCGCGGCTCTACCGGATGGCGCGCTCCAAGGCTTATCTCTTCGGCGGCGTCGAAATCCGCTGGAATTGCGATCCCAAGCTGCTCAAGGAGAAGGACGAGACGCCGCCGAAGGCTGTCTTTCACTTCCCTGGCGGCCTCAAGGACTATCTCAAGGCCTCGCTCGGCGACGACTTCCAGGTCACCCGCGAAATCTTCGCCGGCAAGAGCGAAAAGCAGAGCGGCCATGGCTCCGTCGAATGGGCGGTCACATGGTATGGCGGCGACGGCTTCATCAACTCATACTGCAACACCATCCCCACGCATGAAGGTGGCACGCATGAAGCTGGCCTGCGCAACGTACTGTTGCGCGGCCTGCGTTCCTATGCCGACCTGACCGGCAACAAGCGCGCCTCGATCGTGACCAGCGACGACGTCATGATCTCGGCGGCGGGCATGCTCTCGGTGTTCATCCGCGAGCCCGAATTCGTCGGCCAGACCAAGGACCGGCTGGCGACGATGGAGGCCGTGCGCATCGTCGAAGCGGCGATCCGGGACCCGTTGGACCACTGGCTGGCGGACAATCCGCAGGAAGCCTCGAAACTGCTCGAATGGGTGATCGCGCGCGCCGACGAGCGCGTGCGCCGCAAGCAGGAGCGGGAGGTGTCGCGCAAGACGGCAATCCGCAAGCTGCGCCTGCCCGGCAAGCTGGCAGACTGCACGCAGAACGCCGCGGCCGGCGCTGAACTGTTCATCGTCGAAGGCGACTCGGCCGGCGGCTCCGCCAAGCAGGCGCGCGACAGGGCGAGCCAGGCGGTCCTGCCGCTCCGCGGCAAGATCCTCAACGTCGCCAGCGCCGGCAACGACAAGCTCGCCGCCAACCAGCAGATATCCGACCTTACCCAGGCGCTTGGCTGCGGCACGCGGTCTAAGTATCGCGACGAGGACCTGCGCTACGACCGCGTTGTCATCATGACCGATGCCGACGTGGACGGCGCGCACATCGCGTCCCTGCTCATCACCTTCTTCTACCAGGAAATGCCCAATCTCATCCGTGGCGGACATCTCTACATGGCTGTTCCCCCACTCTACCGCATCAGCCAGGGCGGCAAGGTGCTCTACGCCCGCGACGATGCCCACAAGGACGAGTTGCTTAGGACCGAGTTCACCGGGCGCGGCAAGGTCGAGATCGGCCGCTTCAAGGGCCTGGGCGAGATGATGGCCGCGCAGCTCAAGGAAACTACCATGGATCCCAGGAAGCGCACGCTGCTTCGGGTCGAAGTGGACGAGACCGATCCGGAAGGCACCAAGGCATCGGTCGATGCGCTGATGGGCACGAAACCGGAGGCCCGCTTCCGCTTCATCCAGGAACGCGCCGAATTCGCCGACGCCGAAGTGCTGGATATCTAAAGCCGGTTGAGGGCGGATTGTTTTAGGTCCAGCTGCCTTCCACAGTCTGAAACGGCATTCGTCTCACCGCGAGGCGGGGCGTTGCCTCGGCGAAAATCTCTGAGCACTTCTCGATAGCGTTGAATTGCGACGCCATTTCGATGCCGTTGCGTTCGTCGATGCCACGCCCCCGGGTGGAGGAAAACGGCCACAGAGGCCCGTGCGAGTGGCATTCGAGGATGTAGAGCCTGCCGGTCTCCGCATCCCGGATCACGTCGAAGCCGAGCAGCGGCACGTCGGGAAACGCGGCACGATGCGCTGCCTCACAAAGCGCCATCACCTCGGGATCCTTGACCAGCGTAACGTCCATATCCATCGTGTTCGAAATGATCGAAGTACCGCTATCCTTGCCGAAGCCCCACCGCCCCGACAATGGCTTGCCGCGCCCGACGGTCGTCTGATGCATGCAAAGGATGGTCTGGCCGAGCAGCGTCATGACCCGGTAGCTCTGCGGCCACTCGCCGGTGAAGATGAACTCCTGCACCAGCATCCCTCTTCGGCCGAAATGATCGAGAGAGAGACTCCGGCTGCGTGTATTTCACTCTGCCAGTACGCCGGATTCTGACATAGGCGCCGCGGCCGCCTGAATCTGGCTTCTCGACCACATAGGGCCCCCATTCGGCCGGATCGAGAACCGTGTCGGGTCCGACCAACGTCCACCTCGGAACGGCGAAACCAGCCTTTTCAAGGCGATTGTATTCGCCATGCTTCAGCAAAGTGCGGGACGTAAGGAGCTTGCCGGGAAGGAGCGTGCGCGGACCGGTTCGCTGCATCGCGACCGACAGCGTGGGCGCGGCCCACAATGCTGCATGGGCCAACCGGTGAGCCGGCGAGTTGCGCAGTACGACGGCGCGGATGCGCGCGTCCATTTCCTCGACGCGTCGCGCAATCTGTTCCAAGTCCTTCGTGGTCTCAGAAGCGCTGCTCATTGTGGCGAGAACCAGATTCAATCGCCGCATGGAATCTTGACCGGTCGCTGAAATCGCAAATAAGGATCGACAAACAAAAAAGCCCGCTGCGGAAGCAGCAGGCCGTGTGTCACATGCCGACAGTCACCGCCCGGCCAGCGGCCGCAAGCGTCACCGCGGCGGCACGCCCGAAGGCACTTCAGCCGTTACTCTTTCCAGCGTGTCCCTGCGAACAAGCACCGGCTTAACATAGTTCTTTTTCATGAACCGCTCCAACTCGACGTGCATATGCGACTATGCTGCGTAGCGCCGCCCTTCCTGAACTACATCCCCTTGATGCCCGAAGGAACCTCAGCAGTCACTGTTTCCAGCTTCTCGCGGCGGAGGATAGTAGGCTTTTCGTAAGTCTTCTTCATGGAGCCCTCTTCAGTTCAATTCAGCGTCTACGCACGGACGCTCAGTTCAAGAAATCTAGATGCAAGTTACGATTGCACCAGAAGGTAACTGGGCAGTCACCTTCTCCAGCTTTTCGCGGCGAAGCAGTGTCGGCTTCTCGTAGGTTTTCTTCATCTGACCCCCACACCCATGAATTAGAGCAACCATCCGAGATCGCCCCCGCAAAGTCGCTTTACAAGATTACATTGCGGACAGGCCCGACGGCGCCTCGGCAGTCACCTTCTCCAGCTTTTCGCGGCGAAGCAGTGTCGGCTTCTCGTAGGTTTTCTTCATGTCAGATTCATCCTCGTTGTTCGAATTCGTGAACCTGGGCTCGCACCCATCAGGTCAGAAGGCTAGACAACCGCAGCGCCCGAAGGATCCCCGGCAGTCACCTTCTCAAGTTTTTCCCTGCGAAGCAGTATCGGCTTTTCATAGTTCTTCTTCATGCACTGCGCTCCTTCAAAAACAACACCGCCTTGCGAACCATATGCCACCGGCGGTGCCAGCGACTCGGCTATTGAATACTGCCGGACAGAATCTCCGCCGCGGTTACCTGTGCCAGCTTCTCGCGGATGACCAACGCCGGCTTCTCGTAGGTCTTCTTCATGGCAAGCCCCCCAATCAGCTTAGCGTCCGGGGACAAAGTCTAGCAGATCGAACGCTGATGTCCAGTTGGGCGGCAAGCCGCCGCGCCTTCTTGCACGGTTTTCCCAAGCCGCCTTTCGGACGCGCCGGGTCCGCGTACCCGCCCACGATGTCCCGCGCGACCACGAAGCTTCTCTCCACGTTTTCGCTTGCGTCGGACACGCCGGCATGGTGCCTGTCGGCGCGCTTGACCATTGAAAGATTTGCCGCCGCATGCCCGAGACACCCTCCAGCCTGCCCCTGCCGAGCTGTCCAATCTGCGGAGTCGTCGTCTTCGGCCCAGGCCCCAAGGGCCGCTCGGCGCCGAACGGCGTCATGCCCCGCTGCGCGGGCTGCCAGTCGCTGGAGCGCCACCGCATCTTCCGCGTCATGTTCGAAAGGCTCGGGCCAGCGAATTTCGCGGACTGGAGTGCCATCCAGTTCAGCCCGGACCCGACCGTCGACCCCTCATGGTTCGCCTCGCACGAACTGTCCGTCTATGGCGAACCCGGCGGGCTGGATATCCAGTCGATCGAACGGTCGGACGCGGCATACGACATGGCCATCTGCTCGCATGTGCTCGAGCATGTCGGCGACGATCGCGCTGCACTCCACGAACTGCTGCGCATCCTTAAGCCGGACGGCCTGCTCTACCTCGCCTTCCCCGATCCGTTCCGCGAGGACGTAACCCGAGACTGGGGCTTTCCCAAGCCCGAGAAGCACGGCCACTGGCGTGTCTACGGCGCGGATGTCAAAGAGCGGTTTGGCCGCTACATCCCGGACCAGCCGGTGCTTGCCTATCGCGGCCAGGATCCGGTCACCGGCGAATGGGAAGGCGCGTTCCTGCTGCCGCGCTCGGCCGAACGCCGGCGCTGGGTCGAGGCGGCGCTCGGCTCGTCCGTCAGTCTGTTCTCCGGCCCGGCGAACGCGTAACCACTCAACTACGCTGGCGATGCCGGAAAAGAAAAAGGCCGCGTCTCATCGGCGCGGCCTTTTCAGTTCTCGTCGCAATGCCGATCAGGCAGCGGCTTTCTTCATCGCGCCGGTCGAAACTTCCGCGATCGTCTTCAGTATCTGCGACGCGATCTGGTAGGGGTCGCCCTGCGAGTTCGGACGGCGATCTTCAAGATAGCCCTTGTAGTCGTTCTTTATGAACGAGTGCGGCACGCGGATGGAAGCGCCGCGATCGGCCACGCCATAGCTGAACTTGTTCCACGGCGCGGTCTCGTGCTTTCCGGTCAAGCGCTTGTCGTTGTCAGGGCCGTACACAGCGATATGGTCCATCAGGTTCTTGTCGAAGGCAGCCATCAGCGCCTCGAAATACGCCTTGCCGCCGACTTCGCGCATATAGGTTGTCGAGAAGTTGGCATGCATGCCCGAGCCGTTCCAGTCTGTGTCGCCGAGCGGCTTGCAGTGGTACTCGATGTCGATGCCGTACTTCTCCGTCAGCCGCTGCAGCAAATAGCGGGCCATCCACACTTCGTCAGCGGCCCGCTTGGAGCCCTTGCCGAAAATCTGGAATTCCCACTGGCCCTTGGCCACTTCGGCGTTGATGCCCTCGTGGTTGATCCCTGCATCGAGGCAGAGCTCAAGGTGCTTCTCGACGATCTCGCGCGCAATGTCACCGACATTGGAGTAGCCCACGCCGGTGTAGTACGGGCCCTGCGGCGCCGGGTAGCCGGAGGTCGGGAAGCCGAGCGGTCGGCCATCCTTGTAGAAGAAGTATTCCTGCTCGAAGCCGAACCAAGCGCCTTCATCGTCCAGGATGGTCGCACGGGCATTTGTCGAGTGCGGGGTAACGCCATCCGGCATCATCACTTCGCACATCACGAGCGCGCCATTCGTTCGGGCCGGGTCGGGATAGACAGCCACCGGCTTCAGCACGCAGTCGGAACTGCGGCCTTCGGCCTGCATGGTGGAGCTACCATCAAAACCCCAAAGCGGAAGCTGTTCGAGCTTCGGGAACGCGTCGAATTCCTTGATCTGGGTCTTGCCACGCAGGTTAGGCACGGGCGTGTAACCGTCGAGCCAGATATACTCGAGCTTAAATTTCGTCATTCTGACCTCACGTTAGCGATGAGTGCAACCAGTGCCCCCCAAAGGGCGCCTGCGGCATGGAACGGCCACAGCCATAAAGCGTTAAGCAAGTCGCGTGCCATCCAACGCGGAATAGACTTGCTGCAGTGCGATACCGCGCCGCACCATGACGCCATCAAATCTGCAATGCCGTCGCATCTGGCAATACCGAGGACTGCACAACTTTTATGCAGATTATGATATTTTTGTAGGCATATTGCCTATTGTGTTTGCAAACACTATTCTATCCCCAAGTTGAATCGTATGAGTAACCCAACAACAGGACTTCCGACAATGGATGCGAATACACCTCGCCCGTCGGCACAAATAATAAGCTTTCCTGCCGGAGGCCGTCGCTCTGCTATAAATTTAAGCATGGAGGCGAAATTCGCGGCAGAAGTCCGGGCAATCCGGAAACTGAAGATCGCCGCCGAGACCGGCTGGTATCATCAGGATGCTATCGATCAGGCCGCACAGATCCGCAAGAACTGACCGTTCCGCCGAGGCGGCGTACCGTTAATGCAAACACTTGTCATATGCGGGCTGGATATCAGCCGGCATCGTTTGGAGTGTGCGGGGTATCGCCTCTAGAATCTCGCCGAGGCGCTTAGCGAAAGCGCATAGCCCCATTCGGCCGGCGAATAGGCCGTGTAGTCGAGCGGACTTGCGACTTGGGACTTGGTCCCCTCGGTGAAATAGATGGCCGCACCGCCGCCGCGTATCTGGATGTTGCTGCTAACGTCGTAGGCCAGCCCACCAGCGAGCGTCCAACTGTCGGTGAGCGTGTCCCAGCCGGTGCTGACGCCCTTGTCCCACGTCAGCGACATTGAACCGGACAGGTTGGGGTTGAAGCGATGGCCAAGACCGCCGGTCACAGTCCAGCCATCCTCGAAGAAGAATCGCGTCGTTGAAAATGTCTGGCCGGCAATTCCCTCGACAACCTGAATGTCCTCGAGAACGCTCCAATCCGTCCATTTGATCGAGCCGAAGGCCAGCCATCCCTCGGCGATGCCGCTCTGAACCGTCAGGTCGACGATCGCAGGCAGAGTGGCGCTTGCGGTAGCCGGAGCGCTGGTGGCGCCGCCGTATGCGCCGGGGTTCCCTCCGGTCAACGCCGCCAGCACCGCAAAGGGTGTGTTCGAATAGCTGCCCGAAGCGTCATGGTTGGTCGCAGAGCGGAACAGCAGCTGGGCCTTAAACGCATATTCGGGAATCTCGTATCCGATGCCGAGGCGGTATCCCAAAGCGTTCGACGTCAGTTCAACGGTGCTCTCGCCGGTGACGCCAAAACCATAACCCGTGAAGTTGCGGGCCTGACTGTAGTCGATCGTCTCGTAGAAGGCGCCTCCAATCACGGATAGACGCCCCTTCTCTAAGTCGAACCCATAGGCGCACGTCAAACCGTACTCGTTCGTTTCGAGTGTCTGGCTGGCGGTGTGGAACGTTATCGGCCCGTAGTATTCGGAATCCGCGCCATAGGGCTGACTGTACGAACCGACACAGTTTACATCGCCAACGATCCTTCCACCGACGGAGGCGTAGGGCACGACGTAGCTGTTGGCGAACTGGACGTCCGTCTGTGTGACGCCGACAAGCGAAGGACCCGGTGCGGGCAGCGTCATGTTTATCGTGTCGTACGACCGCTGCGGCGCGACATAGGTCACGCCGGCGTATAGTCCGAGCTGCGTGGCCCCATAGAGCCCGTCAAGATTTGCGACGCCGCGGTTGAAACCGCCCGCCTCTGCTGGTCCCATCGCGGCCAGGGCGGCGCATCCCGCCAGAAGCGCGGTTGCAGACAGCTTGTGCATGGCTCTCTCCCGACGTGCCAAACGCAAGCTAAATGGAATTCATTGATTCCCTGCAACTGCCAAATTTGGAGGCAGTACCCCTTTGCGGGTTGAAACGCGAAAGTTTCGCTCGAAAGCGATGAAAAATGGTTTAGAAGTCCGTTTGGTTGAGCCTGCTTTGGTCGGTTTCATGCGGCGAAACGGCCCAAGACAAGGTCCCAACGCACAGGACGCAGACTCACCCGCACCTCTGTTACATTATGGCAACATCGGAGCAAAAAATTGGCAACATCGTGAGCTCACGCTGCGGCATATCGAGCCGTGGCTCGACCCGACGCAGCGCCAGGTTGCAGCAGGTTATGCCTGACTACGAATGCGCGCAAGCGCGGCGTCGAACTTCGCCTGCGCCTCGCGATATTCTTCCAGCTTTTCACGCTCGGCCGCAACCACGTCCTCCCGCGCGTTGGCGACGAATTTCTCGTTGCCCAACTTCTTCTGCAAGCGGGCAATCTCCTCGGTCACCTTGCTCAATTCCTTCTGCAATCGCGCCGCTTCCGCCTTGAGATCGATCAGGGCGCCAAGCGGCAGGCAGGCAGTGGCCTCGCCGATCACGAACTGCGCCGATGCCTGCGGGGCAGCCTCGTCGTGGCTGATGTCGCCGACGCGAGCAAGCCGCTTGATCGCGGCCTCATGGCGCAGCAGTCGTTCCGTCGTGACGTCGTTTGCCCCGACCAGAACCAGCGGTGCGATGGCAGCCGGCGGCACATTCATTTCCGAGCGCACGGACCGCACGCCCGAGACGAGGTCGATCAGCCAGTTGATCTCGCTGGCAGCCCCGGCATCCTCGAATTCCGGCGCGGGCCAGGCGGCGTGACAGAGCAACGTCGGCCGCTGTTCCCCCTCGCGCACCGTCTGGGCCCACAACTCCTCGGTCATGAATGGCATCATGGGGTGGAGAAGCTTGTAGATTTCGTCGAGAACGAAGGCCATCGTGGCGCGGCTTTCGGCCTTCGCCGACTCGTCGTCGCCCATGAAGACCGGCTTCAGCAATTCGACATACCAGTCGCAGACATGGTTCCAGACGAAACGATAGGCGGCGGCGCCTGCTTCGTTGAACCTGTATGAGGTTATGCCGTCGGTGATTTCCTTCGCCGCGCGCGTGAGTTCGGTCAGGATCCAACGATTCACCGTGAGATCCGCGTCGTTGAGCCAGAACTCGTCATTGCGCGCGACGCCGTTCATCTCCGCGAAACGCGTCGCGTTCCAGAGCTTGGTTCCGAAGTTGCGGTAGCCGGCGATGCGCGCCGGATCCAGCTTCACATCCCTGCCCTGCGCGGCCATGATCGTCAGCGTGAAGCGAAGCGCGTCGGCACCGTATTCGTCGATCAGTTCCAGCGGGTCGATGACGTTGCCCTTGGACTTCGACATCTTGGCGCCGTTCTTGTCGCGAACCAACGCGTGGACATAGACGGTGTGGAAGGGTTCCTCGTCCATGAAATGCAGGCCCATCATCATCATGCGGGCGACCCAGAAGAAGATGATGTCGAAACCGGTCACCAGAACGTCTGTCTGGTAGTAGGTCTTCAGTTCGGGTGTCTGGTCCGGCCAGCCGAGCGTCGAAAACGGCCAGAGCGCCGACGAGAACCAGGTGTCCAGCACATCCTCGTCGCGGACCAGGATCTCGCCGGGCTTGAAGTTTTCGAGCTTGTCCTCGACCCAGGCCTTCCATGGCCCCTCGAGCGCCAGATAAAACTCCACGGCGGCGCCGAGCGCCTCTTGTTCCGTTCTTTCGACAAAGACATGCCCATCTGGACCGTACCAGGCCGGTATCTGGTGGCCCCACCAGAGCTGGCGCGAGATGCACCACGGCTCGATGTTCTCCATCCAGTCGAAATATGTCTTCTCCCAGTTCTTCGGCACAAACTTCGTGCGACCTTCGCGAACCGAGGCGATCGCCGGCTGCGCCAGCGTCTTCGCGTCGGCGAACCATTGGTCGGTCAGCATCGGTTCGATGACGACGCCGGACCGGTCGCCGAACGGCTGCATGATCTTCTTCTTCTCGATATAGGGAACGGCGACGCCCTCCCCGTCCGGCCTCGTCACGGCAAGGCCATCGGCGACAATTGCATCGACGATGCGCTTGCGCGCCTCGTACCGATCGAGCCCCCGATACTCGTCAGGCACGATATTGATATCGTCGATCTCGCCTTCGCCTGGCAATTCGCCGGACTTCGCTATCCGCATCGCCTGTTCAGCGTAGTACGCGTAAGGCTCTCCGTCGGCGCGCATCCGGGCCTGGTTGTCCATCAGGCGGTAGAGCGGGATGCCATTGCGCTTGGCCACCTGGTAGTCGTTGAAATCATGGGCGCCGGTGATCTTCACGGCGCCCGAGCCGAAGGCCGGATCTGGATATTCGTCGGTGATGATCGGAATCAGCCGGCGATGCGCCTTCGGGCCAACAGGGATTTCGCACAGTTTACCGACGATCGGCCTGTAGCGTTCGTCGTCCGGGTGGACGGCGACGGCGCCATCGCCAAGCATGGTTTCAGGCCGCGTCGTGGCAATCGAAATGTAGTCGCGTTCTTCAGTGAACACGACGTTGCCGTCCGCGTCCTTCTCGACATAGGTGTAGGTCTCTCCGCCGGCCAGCGGATATTTGAAGTGCCACATGTGGCCGTCGACTTCGCGGTTCTCCACCTCCAGGTCGGAAATCGCCGTTTCGAACTCCGGGTCCCAGTTGACCAACCGTTTGCCGCGGTAGATCAGGCCTTCCTTGTAGAGTGTCACGAAGACCTCGAGCACAGCCCGCGACAGACCCTCATCCATGGTGAAGCGCTCGCGCGACCAGTCGGCGGAAGCGCCGAGCCGCTTGAGCTGGTTGAAGATCATGCCGCCGGATTCGGCCTTCCACTCCCAGATCTTGTCGACGAACTGCTCGCGCGTGAGGTCGCGGCGATGGATCTGCTTTTCCATGAGCTGGCGCTCGACCACCATCTGGGTGGCGATGCCTGCGTGATCCATGCCCGGCTGCCAAAGCACGTTCTTGCCGCGCATGCGCTCGAAGCGGACCAGAATGTCCTGCAGCGTGTTGTTGAGCGCATGGCCCATGTGCAGCGAGCCGGTGACGTTGGGCGGCGGAATGACGATGGTGAAGGGCTCCGCATCGGCCGCAGCGCCGGCGCCCGCCGCGAAAGCGTCGGCCTCTTCCCAGATTTTCGCGATCTTTGGCTCGACGGTCTTGGCGTCGTAGGTCTTCTCAAGCATGGGCTGCGCTGTCCGGATTTTTGCGACGGGTAAACCGGAAGGCTGTCGGCAAGTCAACCTTCGCCGCATTTGCCCAGTCCCCGAAACAAAAAACGCCGCCCGGAGGCGGCGCTCGCATCGATCGCGGCAATTTCGGCTATTGCGCGCCGCGCGCCACGCGCTCGATCTCCTCGCGCACCAGCCGCTCCACCAGGGTGGGCAGGTTGTTTTCCATCCAGTCGCGCAGCAGCGGCTCGATCATCTCCTCGGCCATCTCGTCGAAGGTCTTGCGGCTGCGCGCCGCGAAAGCCTCGGACAGTTCGCTGAAAGAGGCCGTAACCTGCCGTTCGACGCGCTGCGAAAGCAGCGCCGGCCTGGCGGCACTTTCCACGGGTGCATAGTGGTTCTCGGCCACCACCATATGCCGGTCGCCGGCATCATGCCGATCACCCGAGTCATGCCTATCGTCGAGAGATTCGATCAGCCGCGCGGGTTCGCTCTTCGATTCCTGTGGCGGCAGCGCGGTGTTGGCAGGCTCGGGAATGCCGAGCAGCGCCCGGGCATCCTCGCGCGCCGCGCGCGAATTCTCGATAGCCCTGCGGATGTCGTCGGGGGAGCGGTCGTAGGCCGGGCGCTCGGGCGCGGTCCGCTCCAGCGCAGGGATTTGCGCGATGGGATGCTCGGCGAAATCCGGCTTCGCAGGAGCCGGCTCGGCCCATCGCGACGGCATGGCCGCAGCCTCGGCGGCGATTTGAGCCTGGATGTCCGCCAGCGTGGGCTTTTTCACCGGGGTTTCGCGCGAAACCGGGGCAATGTCGGTCGCTTGGCCGCGCAATTCGCCTCTGAAGGCATCGACCTCGATCACGGTCCGCTCGGCCGAAGGCGCCTTGCTCGCGGCCTCCCTCTCGGGAGCTCGCCCGGCGTCATTGTCCTCGATGATCCTTCGGATCGAGGCCAGAATCTCTTCCATCGAAGGTTCGCGCTGCGCGCTGCTAGCTTGTGGCATCGTCACGTCCGCCGCCCCTTTGATTGCAGGTCCAATCCGCTTGGGCCATTCGAATCATTGGCCAAATCGTAGCGGAGGGAATGAGTTTGGAGAATCCCCAAACTGAGAGTGTCAAGGATTTCAACAGATTGCTGTGTCGCAAGACCGATGCAACACGACCCGGCGCCGGTCAGCGGCCGTCAGGAGTCTTGAGACCACCCCATTTGTTCTTGACCGCGTCATAATGTTCCTGCGGCCGGTGAACCGCGACATTCAGGCCCAGGTGCTCGGCGGAGAGTGAGCCGATCGCCGAGACGATGGCGTAGCTTGCCACCACCACGTCGCGCTGGGCGCTGACGAGGGCAAGCTGAGCGGTGATGACATCAGACTGTGCATTCAGGACATCCAGCGTGGTGCGCTGGCCCACATTGCGTTCCTCGATAACGCCATTCAGGGCCAGCTGCTGCGCGGCGACCTGCTCGCGGTTGGCAATGACCTGCTGCTGCGCGGAAACATACTGCGACCAGGCAGAGACGACCGCCTGGCGGACCTGGTCGCGGCTGACATCGACCTGGATGCGCGCCTGTCCCAGCGACTCCTTCGACTGGCGCACGAGCCCCGATACCCGTCCGCCGGTATAGATCGGGATCGTCAAAGTGGCGCCGATGGTCGCCGAATCATATGTCCCGTCCGAGGCGCTGCCGACACCCGGCAGTCCATTAACTTCCGTGTTGCGATAGCTGCGCTGTACACCGGCGGAGGCCGAGACCTGAGGCAGCAAGGCTCCCTCGGTGGATTTGACCGCGAAAGCGGCTGAATCGACCAAACGTTCGGTCGCTATGATGGCTGGATGGTCATCCGCGGCTATGGCAACCGCGGTGTCGACATTCTTCGGCAGCATCTTGGCCAGTGCCTTGCCAGGCTGCAATTTGCCGGGCGCATCCCCGATGACCTGCTGATAGGTTGCTTCGCTGACCTCAACCTGTGCCTGCGCCGCAGCGAGCTGCGCCACCGCAGCCGACCTGCTGGCGTCAGCCTGCGCAACGTCGGTGCGCGTTCCCTCACCAACCTCGAAACGCGAGCGCGCCGCGCGCGATTGCTCGGTCAGGAACTGCAGGTTCTGTTCGGTCAGCACCGCGATCTGGCGGTCTCGGATAACATCCATGTAGGCGCTGGCGGCATCGAACAGCGTGTTCTGTTCCTGATTACGCAGGCTCTCGAACGACGCCTGCACCTGCGCCTCTGCTGAACGTACGTTGTTGGTCGTCTGGAAACCGTCGAACAGCGTCTGGTTGATCTGAACGCCGAAAGAGCCGGTGGTCAGGCGGCTACTTTCCTTGGTTGACGTGTAATCGATGCTGCCAGCGCCTGCGATCGTCGGGCGCCAGCCAGACTTGGCGATCGGCACGTTCTCGTCGGTGACGCGCACGCCGGCCCGATTGTAGTTGAGCGTCGAATTCAACTGATATGCCTTGGCAAGCGCGCCAAACAGCGATTCCGCAGATGCCGCGGTCGACGACAAAGCGGTCGCTGCGAGCAGCGCGGCGGCCAGTACTTTGCGTGCTAACAACGACACATAACCCTCATTCGCTTCGCGGGAAGCCGGTCTATTGATTCGATCGCCGCATCTTCTCGCCGGTGTCCGGCGTTTCCGGCCGGTCCTTGCTTCCCGCACGGTTGGGCAAATCGTTACCACAACCGGTCAAACTGCACAGCATAAAGCACCATGGCTGGCCGCTCGTGCAAGAGCCAAGCGTCAGAAAACGAACCCTTGTGCCCGTTCGAATCCGGGTAGTGGCTTAACTGCCGCATTGAATGCGCGCCGGCCGGTGGCGACTCCATTCGACTTGAGGTAGAGCCTCGCGATGCCTGCGTTTCCAAGGCCCTCGGCCACGGTCAGGCGACCGCCTTCGGAAAGCTGCGCCGTCAGCGTTTCGGGCAATTCCTCCACGCTGCCTGCGACAAAGATGACGTCGTAGGGCCCGGCCTTCTTGTGCCCGTCCGGCAGCGGTCCGCGCACGACGGACACGTTGTCGTAGCCAAGCCTGGCGAATGTCGCAGAGGATGCGTCGGCAAGCGCCGCGTCGCTTTCCAGCGCCACGACTGCCTTGGCCAGGCGCGACAGCACCGCCGCCCCATAGCCGGTCCCGCTGCCCACGACGAGAACCTTGTCGTTTTCACCGACATCGGCGAGTTGCACCATCTTGGCGAAAGGCGATGGCTTCATCAGGTAGCGGTCGCCCGTTTCCGAGATCAGAATGTCTTCGTCGATGTAGGCAACCGGCTTGCGATTGTCCGGCACGAACGCTTCGCGCGGCACCTCGAGCATTGCCGTTAAAAGGGGAAGATTCGTGACATCGGTCGTCCGGATCTGGCCATCGACCATCTTGACGCGAAGTTCGGAAAAATCGGCTGTCATCATCGTCACGCCCGGACCATGCGCTGAGAAAGCGCCCCTCAATTCAACGCCGGGCGGCGAGCAGGGCTCGCCCCAGTCCCGTCAGCGAAGTGGAGGCCTCGCCCGGAATCGAACCGGGGTGCAAGGATTTGCAGTCCTCTGCGTAACCACTCCGCCACGAGGCCTCGCCGCTTCTCGCGTCTCGGTTCAATAGGTTGCGGCGCAATGTGCGTCAAGCTGGCGAGTTTCAATCTGAACGCTTTCCTTCGCCGCTCCTCGCAAGAGTTTCTGGAAGGTTTGGCGACAAACGTTGGAGCCCTTGGCGGAAGGCCGATGTACGAAATCAGCCAATGCTCCGCAGCCGACAGCCAAGCGTCCATTCCGGGACAAGGGAACCGCTCCGAATGGACCGCCGTTGCTGGCAATGCTAAAGGATGCGCCCGTACCGGGGAGGCCTATTCTGTTCGACCGTGT
>Ga0335394_10001142_pt1 | contig 29503 bp, 34 predicted proteins | sample MAT03_FD_205741 | JGI IMG/M metagenome (GOLD analysis project Ga0335394, IMG submission 205741) | Freshwater microbial communities from Lake Fryxell liftoff mats and glacier meltwater in Antarctica - MAT-03 (spades assembly) (version 2) ...
GCACCGGGCATTCGCCGGATGAGATTGTATGATACAGAGTGAGCTTTGCCGTCGGGAGTTACAACCTCGTAATCGCCTGCTTTATCGACTACGTGCCAGTTGGTAAGAATATAGTATGTGCTACCTTGTTTCTCTAAAATTACTCCTGAACCGCCTTTTGGCCCTTGGATGCGAACGGTAATTTGTTTGGCGACTGTTTTAACTGCGTCGGCGGTTAATGCTAGGGCGATTTGAGGTGATGTGAGTGGAATAAGGGCGATCGAGCTTAGGGCGATCGTAGCACTCAAAATAGCCGGAATTGTTCTGCTGTAGTTCATGATTGTGTCAATTTAACATACCCACATATCCACGGACGGATCGGTTTTCCGGCTTGTGGCGCGTTGACGGTTGAGCATGGAAGAGTGTTTGGGCGATCGAACTTTCGACATTCGCACAAGCCTAAAAATATTTGACACAGCCCTCTGGCTAGCAGAAAAATTTAGAATCGGGAACCGCACCTAGACTCAACAATAGCAATTGGCTGATCTCTATTCTTTTCTCGGCAAATCAGAATTTGAGCCAAACGCTGGTCGGAATAATACCCATTAGCCATCCAGCCGAGGGGTGCGCCTGCGATCGCGCCAACTGCTAAACCAGTTATCAGGCTCCAAACAAGATGCTTTCTGGCGATCGGCTTTTGTTCCATAAAAATTTATCCTAAAGACTTACCCTTAGCAAAAATAGCACAAATAAAAGTTACTTTCTTCCTCCTATTTACTTATTTCCTAAGTAGTAACCCATTATTAAGTATCATGTTCTTCACAGTCCGCTTAACACAATCCCATGTCGCTATAATCAAGTATGCAAAATTAACAAAACCGATGGCAAGAAATATATGGTATTTAGAAACTGGCAAAAAGAATTAACTGAGGAAAATCTTCTAGCTCAAATAGCAAAAGCAAAAGAAGCATGGAAAAACGCTGAGGATACAGAACCCCGCGCCGAATCCGTGCAGTATAACCAGTCGGAAGATTTAATAGTTATCAAACTGAAAAACGGTACTATTTTTTGTTTTCCTCCAAGCCTTGCACAAGGCTTAGAAGGTGCTTCACCAGAACAACTTGCTGATGTTTGGCTGCCGCCTTCTGGCAGCAGCGTACACTGGGAAAGCTTAGATATTGATTTTGGCATTCCCGAACTTCTAGCAGGTATTTTTGGGACAAAATCTTGGATGGGTGATTAATTTCTTAGTCCGCGAAGGCGGACTTCGTTTTTGTAGTAGCGGTTTCAACCGCCGAGTAATTTCAAATCCCCGACTTCTCCAATAAATCGGGGAGTTCTCATTCAATTCTATGCCAAATCAAACAGCAAAATTTCCGCATCTTCCGTAGCTTCAATCGCCAATTCAGACTCGCCGCTAACCGCCGCCGCGTCGCCATTTTCTAAAGGCAAACCGTTGAGCAAAACAGCGCCGCGAGCAACTTGCACCCAAGCATGGCGATTTGGCTGCAAAGCATGAGAAACCCGCGATTTTTTATCCAAAACCGCCGCATACAAATCGACATCTTGATGCACTTTCACAGCACCATCTCTCGCATCTCGCGCCGCCACTAAGCGCAGTTTTCCGTGCCTTTCTGCTAGGGGAAAATCCCGTTGTTCGTAACTCGGCTGCAATCCCTTTGTATCCGGTAACAGCCAGATTTGCAGCAAATGAACCGGGTCAGTTTGCGAGTGATTGAACTCGCTGTGCTGGATGCCCGTACCTGCGCTCATCCGCTGCACTTCACCGGGTTTAATCGTTGCACCGGTGCCCAAAGAATCTTTGTGTTCTAATACTCCTTCCAGTACATAAGTAATGATTTCCATGTCGCTGTGCCCGTGAGTGCCGAAACCTTTGCCGGGGCTAACTACATCCTCATTAATTACCCGCAAGGAGCGAAAATTCATATATTTTGAGTCGTAATAATCAGCAAAAGAAAATGTGTGGTAACTGTCCAACCAACCGCGATTAGCGTGTCCTCTTGCTTCACTTTTTTTGACGGTAATCATTTTCTGCATCCTCAGTGAAATTTATCGGATGTTTCCGAGATATTTCTACTTTAAACCGAGTCAAGCTATTATGGAAAGTACGCACTTAAAAGTACGGTACTTACCAAAAAGATACTATGCAAGTCCAAGAAGTAAAGGTCGATCGAGCAAATTGCCCTGTAGAACGCACTCTAGAGGTGATTGGCGGGCGCTGGAAAGTCTTAATTCTGCGGGAGTTGTTTCAAGGAGTGAAGCGTTTTAACGAGCTGCAACGAGCTGTCAACGGCATTACGCAGAAGATGCTGACGCAGCAATTGCGGGAGATGGAGTCAGACGCGATCGTACACCGGGAAATTTACCTGCAAGTGCCGCCAAAAGTTGAATATTCGCTAACGCCTTTGGGCGAAAGTCTCAAACCGATTATTAATGCCATGCACGAATGGGGAATTCAGCATATTAGCGAAGATGGAAAATGAGCGGTTTCTAGATGGTTTTTTCCGTCTTCCGACAGATTTCAAATTTTCAACCTAATTCAACAATAATAATATGAACAAAATAGAGCGTCTCGCCACCCTCAACCGCATCCGCAAACTCAGCCGCCTGATGGATACGGCTATTGGTATCCCCGGCACTAAATTTCGCATTGGTTTAGACCCCATTATCGGTTTAGTTCCGGGTGCTGGGGATCTCGTAGATACCGCGTTTTCCGCCTACCTAATTTACTTAGCCACTCAATTCAACATCCCCCCCAAAACCCTCGGAAAAATGATTTACAATATCGGTTTAGAGGCCGTCGTGGGTTCAGTACCTTTAGTCGGAGATATTTTTGATGCTTTTTATAAATCCAACATGAGAAATCTGGCGCTTTTAGAAGCACACATCGAAGAAGTTGAACCGGAACTAGCCGCAGTTGCAGAACCTATTCCTGAACCTATTAAACTGTAGGTTTGTAGTGAGGACTTTAGTCCTTAGATTTTCAGAAGGACTAAAGTCCTCACTACAAATCCTTTTAAATATTATGGGAAAGCTCGCCCCTACAAAAATCCACGAAAGCATTAACATCTTCTTCTTTAGTATTAAAAGCTGTTACCAGTCTGACAGTAGATGTATCCCATCGATAAAATTGAAAACCGTGATTCAAAGCTGCTGCAATCAGGGATTCTGGAAGCTGCATAAAAATTTCATTTGCTTCGACTGGATGGCAAAACTTGACTTTCTCAACTCCTGCTAAATCTGCGGCTAATTTGGCTGCCATATTATTTGCATGAGCCGCATTCTTCAGCCACAAATCATCGGTTATATACGCTTCCAACTGCGCCGACAAAAACCGCATTTTCGATAAAAGATGCCCGCTGCGCTTGCGGTAAAAAGGGAAAGTCTTTGCTAATTCTTGATTAAAAAAAACCACAGCTTCCGCAGCCATCGCGCCGTTTTTGGTCGCTCCAAACGATAGAATATCTACACCAGCGCGCCAAGTTACATCCGCCGGAGAACAGCCAAGACTGGCGACAGCATTGGCAAAGCGAGCTCCGTCCATGTGCAGGTGCAAATTGTGGCTGCGCACAACTTCCGAAATCTGGGAAATTTCCGCTGGATTGTAGACAGTGCCTGCTTCTGTGGCTTGAGTGATGCTGACGGCTGCGGGCTGTACGTGGTGGACGATTCCTTTGCCAGCGCGATCGAGTATTTTTCCTAAAGTCTCTGGCTCTATTTTACCATGATTTCCTGTTACTGTCACTAACTTTGCACCGCCTGTAAAAAACTCCGGCGCGCCGCATTCATCCAGATTAATATGAGATTGGGCGTGACAGTAAATAGCGCCGTAAGGAGGAGTAACAACCGCAAGGGCTAGAGCATTAGCAGCAGAACCGGTTGCTACAGGAAAAACAGTCACCGATGTCTCGAACAAGTCCGAAAATTTAACTTGCAAACGCTGCGTATATTCATCATCTCCGTAAGACATCACAGCACCGGAATTAGCCGCTGCAATCGCAGCCATAATTTCCGGCGAAACCCCGGTTGCATTGTCGCTACAAAAATTCATTAGAATAATTGGTAAATAGAATCTATAATATAACTCAACCCTCAGCAGTCAACACTCAAGCATTAAACCAAGAGGCAGAATTATGGCAGAATACCGCCAAATAGAATACCGCATCGGCAAAGACGGCAAAATTACCGAAACCGTCCTCAACGCCACCGGTTCGAGTTGCACCGAAACCACCGCCGGAATTGAAAAAGCCCTCGGAAAAGTAGAATCTCAAGACTTGCTGCCAGAATACTACGAAGGCGAAGAAAATTTGATCGTTGAACAAACGCAGACTTTAAAACAAGTTTAGAAAATTTAACAATGTTCTATCTCCTCGATGCAACGGTTGATGTAACAATAGTGTCTCCTTTCAGCCTCGCCCTAGCTGTTGGGGGCATTTTTCTAATTTTAGTCTACGCTTATGCTGCATCGGATGCCGGAGATGCGATCGAGTTTAAGTACGATACAATTCTGCGGGAACGCATGAATCAGCTAGACATTCTCGATTGGCAAGACTTAGGGGAAAAAGCAGGCTTAAGTCGCTTTGGGGTGCGCTTAGTGCGGCAGGGAGACGTGGGAAAACTCACGCTAGACCAACTGAGGCGGCTGGCAACAGTGCTGAATTTGAATTTCCAAGAGTTCGATCGCACTTTGCTCGCGCTGCCAATATCGGCTACAATCACAACTAATCCCACCGAAATTGAAGAATTGAGGCAGCAGTGTTTCCGGCTGCGCGAAGAATTGCAGCAGCAAAAAATTCAACTAACTACTGATTTTCGCCGCGCTACCTTTGAACAGTTGCAAACTTTATTAACCAACTATCCCGCCGCCCGCAAAATGGCAGAAGCAAAGCCGGATATGCCTGCCAAAAATCTGTCTGCTCTTTTTACTCCCTTAGAAAATCTGTTATCAAGCTGGGATTTTAAAACAATCGGTTCAGCTTGGGAACAAACTGCTTACAATCCGCAGTTGCACCAGCCGGATGTTGAGGATATAACAGAAGGAGAATTAGTTTATATTCGGTTTGTCGGCTATCGAGAGGGAGAGCGAATTCTTACTCCTGCTAAAGTTAGTCGCACCCTTCCAGCGGGAATGAGAAATTAAATTTAAAATCTAAAATTAACATGACTACAGTTGCCATTGACTTCGGCACCAGCAATACGGTTGTCTGCATTCTCAACGCGGATACCCAAACACCAGAAACTTTGAGATTGGGCGAGATGTCTCGCATTTTTAAAACGAATAATTCGAGCGGAGAGGTTCTAGAAATAGCTGTAGTGCCGACTTTAGTATTTGTAAAAAATCCGGAGGATTTTATATTGGGAGAAAAAGTGCGATCTCAACGTTTGGGGCAATCCCAGCCCGACCGTTTTTTCAAAGCTTTTAAACGCAATTTAGCCTCCGACTTTCAGCCACCGCCTCGCAATCTCGACGGCCAAACCTACACGCCAGAATCCATAGCAGAACAGTTTATTAAAACAATATGGAATCAATTACATATACAAAATATACAGCCAGACAAAGTAATTTTTACAGTTCCAGTCGGAGCATTTGAGCGATATCTGGATTGGTTTCGGGACTTAGCAGGAAATTTGGGAGTGGCGGAAATTCAGCTAATAGATGAATCCACAGCGGCCGCCCTGGGATATGCCGTAAAGCGCCCCGGTTCTTTAGTTTTAGTAGTCGATTTTGGCGGGGGAACTTTAGATTTAAGTTTGGTTCGCACTGCCCCTCCTTTTTTAGTCAAAAATAGCCAATCTAAAAGTCCAAATTTAATGCGTGCCGAAGTGTTGGCAAAATCAGATGCTTATGTCGGCGGCGAAGATATTGACATCTGGATTGTCGAAGATTATTTGCGGCAAATTGGTTCGTCGCGGGCAGAAGTCGGCCCAGTAGGCTGGCAAAACTTATTAGAAATAGCGGAAAAATTAAAAATTCAACTTTCTCAAGTTAATGAGGCGAAGGAAAGCTGGTTTGACGATGAAAATTTTATGTCTTACGACTTGCAGCTAAACCGAGACAAGCTTGAGGAAATTCTGGAATCTAGGCAGTTGTTAGAACAGTTGCGGGAAAGTTTAGATGAAGTGCTGAGTATTGCACTGGGGAAAGGTATCGGCAAAGCAGATATCGAACAGGTTTTGCTGGTTGGAGGAACTTCTCTAATTCCGGCTGTATCTAATTTAGTGGTTTCGTATTTTGGGCGGCAAAAAGTCCAAAGAGACAAGCCTTTTGAAGCAGTTGCACACGGTGCTTTAGCTTTGACACAATTGGTAAGTGTTGACGATTATTTGCGCCACAGCTATGCAATTCGCCTCTGGGAACCTTATGCTAAAGCTTATGCTTATTCGCCGATATTTAGCAAGGAAATGAAGTATCCCTGTCAAAGTTCCGAAGAGTTGACGCTGCAAGTGGCAATTGAAGGGCAAAGGGAAATTCGGTTAGATATTGGGGAAGTTGCGGAGGTATCGCAAGCGGAGGTTATTTTTAACGAAAAAGGGCAAATGACGAGCAGTTGGCTCAACAAACAGACGGATTTTCGCTCTTTGGACAGCCACCACCAGCAGGTTTGTGTGGCGCATTTGAATCCGCCGGGGGTATTGGGAATTGACAGGGTTTCGGTGAGTTTTGAGGTGGATGAGAGGCGGGTTTTGTTGGCGACGGTGCGGGATTTGGTGACTGGTGAGGTGTTGGTGGATAAAGGGGCGATCGCCAAACTGCAATAATGATACAATTTTTAGATAGGATTTGGCGATTGAAATCGCTTCTTGTCAAACAAAGTCCGCCGACGCGGACTAAAGAATATCGATTTAAATCAAATTTATGCCGCCATGAAAAAGCAACAAAATAAATTCAGCCACCTGACGGCAATTGAAAGGATTTACCTATCATTTCCGGCTAAATTTTTATTAGATCAAAATTTGCTGCAAGGTAAAGTCTTAGATTTTGGATGTGGCTTCGGCAACGATGTTAAATTGTTGCAGCAAAAAGGCTTTGATATTGCAGGTTACGACTTTTATTATTTTCCAGAATTCCCCGAACATAAATTTGATACTATCATTTGCTTTTATGTTTTGAATGTCTTGTTTCCCGAAGAACAAGCGAATGTGCTGATGGAAGTCTCACACCTGTTGAAACCCGGAGGTAAAGCGTATTTTGCAGTGAGAAGGGATATCAAAAAAGAAGGCTTTCGAGAACATTACGTCCACAAAAAACCTACCTATCAGTGCATTGTCAAACTTCCGTTTAAATCTACCCTCTTAAATGAGTCTTGCGAAATATACGAGTATGTGCATTACAACCATCAAAGAAATTCAACTAATAACTGTATATTCTGCAATCCGTATAAAAACCTAATTTTGCTAACTGAATCAGCAACAGCTTATGCAATATTTGACGGTTATCCTGCCAGCCAAGGTCATGTTTTAATTATTCCCAAGCGTCACGTTGCTAATTATTTTGAGCTACCGTTTAGGGAACAATCGGCTTGTTGGTTTATGGCTAACAAGGTGCAAAAGATGTTAATTAAAGAGTTTCAGCCTGACGGTTTTAATGTGGGAATCAATATTAATAAACAGGCCGGTCAAAGTCGCAGTCACGCTGCTATTCATGTTATCCCGCGTTATAAGGGCGATGCGGCTGGGAATAAAGGCGGAATTAGGGATGTGATTCCCAAGAGTGAAAAATAAAAGTTAGCCAATTGTGAAAGGAATTCTTTTTTACCGCAGAGGCGCAGAGAACACAGAGGAATAGAGAAGAGAGGAATTCATAATTTTTGTAAGGATTGTTATATTTGAGCAAACGGCGAGCAAAATAGAGTTAAAATGTGTTTGCAAGGTCTAAAACTACACATTAGCAGCAATTTGGTGTTCTGTTTATGTCTAAGCGCAAAAAGCAAGAATGGCTCAAGGAAACCCTAGAGCTTAAAGAAGACCACAATTGGAAATCAAAGCCTGGAACTCGCATCTTTGTAGCAGGAAGAGGTGCAGTTCGTTTTGATGTCCCGGAAGATTGGCATTTTGAACCGGATACAAAGTCGTTTCGGTTTACGGATAAAAAGCCGCCGGATGATGATTGTTGTTTGGAAGTTTCGTTTAATTTGTTACCCCCTGGCAATTGGGGAGAATTTCCGCTGGTGCCGCTATTACAGAAGATAGTTGAAGATGATACCAGAAATCCGATCGATCCTGGGGATATTATCCAATTAAAGCGGCAAACTGCTCGGATTGTTTGGACTGAATTTAAGTTTATTGACCCTCCAGAACAGCGGGAAGCTTATTCGCGAATTTGTATCGGATTGGGTTCTAATGTTCAGTGTTTGATTACTTTTGATTACTGGGTTGATGATGCAGAGCGTTTGACTCCTGTCTGGGATACGGTGATGGATTCGTTGGTTTTGGGTTTGTTTATTACTGACCCCCGAACGGGTTTCGCACGTCCTGATTAGGTTTGGGGAAAGTGGCAAGCGTCAGGACTAAGTATCGTCTCGATCGTCGCCGAGCGATCGCTCTTTTTCTCGGTTTTAGGGCGATCGCACTTTCTATGCGTAAAGGTTTTAATTGGTAATCAAATTATTAGTAAACTAAATCGGTTTGCCCGATCGCGCGATCGCCAATTCCCCGAAGCCGATCGCCCATTGGCACAAAAAACTAACACAAATACCGTACAATTATCCCACCACCCGGCATCAACCAACCTGCTAACCCCATGCTTTGCGATTACCTAGTACAAATCCTCACCGCCCGCGTCTACGATGTTGCCCAAGAAACACCCCTAGAAGTCGCCCCGAATCTATCAGCACGGCTCAACAATAAACTGCTGCTGAAACGAGAGGATATGCAGTCGGTGTTTTCCTTCAAACTGCGGGGCGCGTACAACAAAATGGCGCAACTGTCGCCGGATTTGCTAGCACAAGGTGTGATTGCAGCTTCCGCCGGCAACCACGCCCAAGGAGTTGCCCTCGCTGCCCGCCACCTGGGAACTCGCGCGATTATCGTCATGCCCGTAACGACGCCGCAGGTGAAGGTAAATGCGGTGATAGCCCGTGGTGGAGAGGTAGTTTTGCATGGGGATGCTTACGATGATGCTTACGCTTTTGCGCGTCAATTAGAGGCCCAAAAAGGTATGACTTTTATTCACCCTTTTGATGACCCCTACGTGATTGCTGGACAGGGTACGATCGGCATGGAAATCCTTCGGCAACATCAAAAACCGATTCACGCGATTTTTGTGGCAATTGGCGGCGGTGGATTGATTTCGGGAATTGCGGCTTATATCAAGCGGTTGCGACCGGAAATTAAGATTATTGGTGTGGAACCTGTGGATTCCGATGCGATGAATCAGTCGCTGAAAGCGGGTAAACGGGTGCGTTTGTCGCAAGTGGGTTTGTTTGCTGATGGCGTTGCGGTGCGGGAAGTTGGCGAGGAAACTTTTCGGCTTTGTCAGGAGTATGTGGATGAGATTATTTTAGTGGATACGGATGATATTTGTGCGGCGATTAAGGATGTTTTTGAGGATACGCGATCGATCTTAGAACCTGCAGGCGCTTTGGCGATCGCAGGTGCGAAAGCTTACGTCGAACGGGAACAAATCGCAGGACAAACATTAATTGCTGTTGCTTGCGGCGCGAACATGAATTTCGATCGGCTGCGTTTTGTAGCAGAAAGAGCCGAGTTTGGCGAACGCCGCGAAGCCATTTTTGCAGTCACAATTCCCGAACAACCGGGAAGTCTCCGCAGGTTTTGCGAATGTCTGGGAAAACGCAATTTAACTGAATTTAGCTATCGAATTGCTGATGAAAAAGCAGCACATATTTTTATTGGCGTGCAAATTATAGACCGTGCTGATGCGGTTAAAATAGCTGCAACTTTTGAAGATTGCGGCTTCAAAACTTTGGATTTAACTGATGATGAATTAACGAAATTGCACGTGCGGCACATGGTGGGCGGGCGTTCGATGCTGGCGAATCATGAATTGTTTTATCGCTTTGAATTTCCTGAACGTCCGGGTGCGTTGATGAAGTTTGTCGGTTCGATGAGCCCTAACTGGAATATTAGCGTTTTTCACTACCGGAATAATGGGGCTGATTACGGGCGAATTGTGGTGGGGATACAGGTACCGCCGGATGAGATGCAGGAGTGGCAGGCTTTTTTGGATACGCTGGGCTATCAGTATGGGGATGAGAGTCAGAATCCGGCGTATAAGTTGTTTTTGGCGTAGGTTTGTGGGGTGGATTTGGGGGAAAGGGCGATCGAATTTAAGGGGCGGAAAAGCTCAATTAAACTGTTGCAACTCGTCATAAAGCGAGAACTGACAGAAAAACGATAAAATTATGGCAGAGTGGTAATGACACCGAATCCAAAGCGATGACAACAGCACTTCCAACATCTCTCACCCTCGAAGCTTTCCTCAAACTGCCGGAAACTCAACCTGCGAGTGAATTTATTAACGGACGTATTCATCAAAAGCTTATGCCCCAAGGCAAACATTCTCGCTTGCAACTCAAGTTTTGTAACGCTGTCAATCTGGTTGCGGAAACGGCACAAATTGCCCTTGCTTTTCCCGAATTGCGATGTACTTTTGGCGGGCGTTCTATTGTGCCAGATGCTACGGTGTTTGCTTGGGAAAGAATCACTTTTGAAGCGGATGGTGAAGTGCCGAATGCTTTTGAAATTCATCCTGATTGGACAGTGGAAATTCTATCACCTGATCAGAGAGCAACTAAGGTAATTAGTAATATCTTGCACTGTCTGAAATACGGCACTCAGCTTGGATGGTTAATTGATCCAGAGGAACGGTTTATTTTGGTATTTATTCCTGGACAGGAACCAGTTGAGTTGACTGGACAAAATCGGCTGCCTATGCCAAGTTTTTTAACGTTAGATTTGACGGTAGATCAGGTTTTTGGGTGGTTGAAAGCAGGTGGATAACTTTGCTCTAAATTCTATCCGATCGCAAATTCCTGATTTCTTCGATGCTGAGTCCGGTTGTTTGGCTGATGGTTTCGTCATCTAGGCGATCGAGTAATCGCCGTGCCACCACCTGCATTGCTTCTTCTCCACCTTCTCGCTTAGCTTTGATTATAACTCCTTGTTGGTCGTAAATAAACATTTCTTGCCGTTCGATAGCGTCCAGTTCGTCAGGATTTAAATTAACTTGATTTGCTATGTCAAAGGCTTGATGAATCTCTGGAACAATATCCATTGTTGGTGGAACTTGTGTCAGGGTATTAGCATATTTCATGAAATAAATCCATTTATCCACCACGGTTTCTAGCTGTGATAATTCCTTGGTAAATTTCGGAAGTTCGATAAACACTAACTCCATGTTATTGTCGGTATATCTCAGATTAGTCGTTTCTTCTTTATAAACAAATCTAGAAATTACCCGATCGCTATTTTCAAACATCTCGAAATCAGTCAGTGTCAGTGCAATTACAGGTTTCAGCATTCGGTAGCCTTGTCCTTTCTGTAATTGAGAGGCATAGGTTTTTGCAGCGTTGTACAAAACTCTCTTTCCGAAAAACTCTACATTTAATACCTGCATTTCAATAATGACTAGGGTACCATCGGCGAGTCTGGCTTTGACATCTAAATAGGTATCTTTTAACCCTGTGATTTTTGGGGGTAAATTAGGATTAATAATTTCTAAGTCTTCAATGGTAGGATTCCCATCGTAAATCATGGCGTTGAGAAAGCTGATGAGTATGCCTTTGTTATCGAGGGCACCGAATATTTTTTTGAAGGCGTAGTCGGTTTTCGGGTTGATGAAGGTCATGGTTGGAATCCTGTGCAGTAACGGCTAAAATTTAAGCGATTTCTTGACGTACCATCTCAGCTATACTATCCCACTGAGCATCTGTTGTAGCTTCAAATTGAGCCTTCCATGCTCGTTCATCTTCTAATTCGGTGAGGAGACGAGCCGCGATCGCATCTTGCTCGTCTGCTGATAAAGTTTTTAATTGGGCGATCCTCTTCGAGGGCTTCGCTAACGCACGTTCGAGCAATTCAGTCATAGTCGCCGTTTTGTATAAGAGATACTGCTAATTATAGCTGGCCCAGTGGTTAGGGTTTGGTGTTTCGGGCGATTCCCTACCCTTCGGGAACGCTTCGCGAACGGGATAGCTTCGCTCGCGCGTACTTAGTTTTTGTTCGTAAAGGCGATCGCCCAAAACGATCGCATCTCGATACAATAGGTAAAGAAGTCTAGCAAGGAAAATGCCAGATTATGACTGTCCGAGAAGAACTAATCCGCGAGATTGAGCAAACATCAGATGATGTACTTGAGGTGCTATTGAGTTTTTTGCGTCAGAGGCGCTTGTCGAACTCGGAGGTTTTTCGGGCGATGGAGTCTGCTGAGATTTCGAGTGCCCAATTGACAGTACAAAAGCATTATCCTCTGCGCGGGCTGCCGCTAGTGATTGCTGATGATTTTGATGCGCCTTTGATTCTGAGTGATGAGCGAGTAGGTGGATATTAACGTTTTGGCTCAATATCGAACTCAAGCCGAGAACGATAAAAGTGAACATCAAATTCTAAGAAGAAATTTGTCTGTCCCAGAATCAATGATACGGTGTCACTTTTGGCCCAAGCAAATACTAATCTTACCGGAGCAAACTCCGCTATTTCAGCCATGAAAAATACTGGCATCGCTGGTTGATTACCAATGTTACCTGCCAGTCGAATGATGGCTTTGCTGTCATCCCAAACCAAGCCAAGCTGAATTCCTATTTGGTAAGGCAATACATTCACGGTTGCACCGCTGTCTACTAACCCAACAACTTCGACTCTCTGGTTATTGTGGCGCAGAATCAAGGGAATGCGCGGTAGGCTGTCAAACTCATCTTGAGAGGGGTCATTGGTAGAGTATTGGAATCGCATAATACTCAGTTTTCGTTGTGTTTAGCCAGATTCATTGCCTGCATCAAAGCTGCACCAGCACCAAAAGTATCGTAGGGGGTTGGTAGGTAGTAAATCTTGTAAGGTTCCAAAGGAAAAATATCCTCACTGATATCTTCTTCCGCCATGAGAATGCGGATTAACTCTCGTTTGTCGATCGCAGACAGTTGTTTAATGGTAGGGAGTAATTCTGTTAGTGTCATCGGTTGTTTTCCTGCGATGCGTCTATGTTAACGGTAGCAGGTCAACGCAGTAATGGCAACTTCCAGGGGAGTTTGACAGAAATTGGGGCGATCGCACTTAGTTTTGTTCGTAAGGGCGATCGCACTTAGTTTTGTTCGTAAGGGCGATCGTTAAAAACGTACAATGCTAAAACATTGCTATAATAGTCAGTTTTAGAAACTTAGCCTAGTCTTGTGCTTCCCCGTCCAAGATTTTGACTAATAATTCATAAGCAAGAATAGAAACATCTTTTCCTTGGTTGGCCGCTTTTTCAAAAAGTTTGGCTGAGTCTTCGGGGCTAAGATTGACAGTAATAGTACCAAGATTGCCTTCCCCAGTAACAATAGAAACATCAGGAAGAATAGAAATATTTTTTCCTTGGTTGGCCGCTTTTTCAAAAAGTTTGGCTGAGTTTTCGGGGCTAAGATTTATGGTAATAGTCCCAGAATTTCCTTCCCCAGCAACTATAGGAACATCTTTTTCCTGTCTGGCAGTTTCTTGAACGGGTTTGGCTGAGGCTTCGGGGCTAAGATTAGCAGTAACAGTCTTAGGAGTCGCTTCTCTATTCTTCTGGTTTTCATTATCTTGACTCACTTCATCAGTTAGTCTCGAAGAAACTACAAACCCTGCAAATCCTAACCCTAGAGTTGCTAGAGAACCTAGAATAATATTTTGAGCTTCGTTGGTACTGATTGGCGAAGGCAGCACGACTTCAACACCGGGAATCCCACTTTCTATCATTGGATCTTGTGGTGGTTCTTGAGCGCGAGCTAACTTTATCAAGCCAAACATTAAAAATATGATACTCAAAAACATCGCTATTGAACTAATAATTTTCCAAAACGTCTTTTTCATGTTTATTGCCTCCTGTGTGGTTAAATTATGATGGATTCAATAGAAATTATCCTTGCTTTTTGTGGTTTTTGCGGTTTAACACTTCTCCTGAAAAAAACGATCGGTTCTCTCTTCAATTTCTGGTATAGACCTCCATTTATCATTAATTGAGTTCCTCGTCATTTCAGGTTGTTTTTCTATATGGACATCTTTACAATTTGGGGTCTCTTTGTAGAATGTCAAATCACCAGTATAGCGTCCTTTTAGTGGATTTTCAGGATATGGTTTTACATGAGGTGATATGTAAGCCATTAATTTATCAACAAGAGCTTCTACAGTTTTTCCAACTACCGTTTCAATTAAAACCTCTCCAACAGAAATCGCTACTTTCCACAATTGAGGAGCAAGAGGGCTACATCCAAATAGCAGAGGGATAAATAGAAGAATGATCCACCAACTTGTTTTTCTCTGTTTTTTGTATTGCATGATAATTACCTCGTTGTACTCTCATCATCTAAAATAGCCAAGCTTTCAACGGTTTGATATTTCAGTTTACTAAATATATGAAAACCGAGGAAACACAAACCTAAAATACCTGCCACTCCGAAATGGTATAAATTCTCTGAAGTTAGCATAGCAAAGGGATGGGTGTAAGGAAAAAATCTAGCATATTCACCATGTATTAAGTTAGCTATACCTAATTTTACTAATCCTAGCAGGGAAGGAAAAAATAAAGCAACAACGGCGATTACCCTTTTAGAAAAGTAGTCAAATTCTAGGTCAAAATCTAAGACTGCTATCATACCTCCTGCGAAAATAATATAACTAACTAAACCTAAAGCATCTAAAAGTAAATTGGTAGAAAAAACATGATAATAGAGCGAAGTTATTAACATCCAAATCAACCCTAAAACACCCAATAAAACTCCATAAGCAATTACCCAAATTCCTCTAGCAACAGCAATATCTACAGGAGAGCAAGGCGTAAGTCGCAGCCATAGTAACTGGCTTACTGAAAAACTATCTCCCAAGGGTAGCAGTAACCGAAAAAGTACATCAAAAGCGATATAAATCCAAGCCCATGAAAACAATTCATGGAGCAGACTTATATAAACAGTTTCTCTAGATCCATAATATCCCTCTAAAGGAATATTAAAAACTGTTAGTTTTTCTTGATCCCAACCAAAAGGTGTGGCAATAATTATTCCTACTCCTAATAAAATTAGCCAATGATAGGACTTGACTAATTTTATAATCTCAGGTTTAACTATCACCCATGCTTTGTTTAAATTGATCATAAGTTTTCCCCCTTTTGCATAACCCCTGTCATCTGGAATTTATGGATTGATGAATCTGTGAAAATTTCTTCCAAAGCTTGAAAAGCACCATCTTTGGAGAGATTAAAATATTTTCTTGCCTCGGTATTAGGAGAATCAGTTTCTATTTGACAATCAAAACCTTGAAGTTCTTGTTTCTGTAGTTTACCTTGAAAAAGCTCATAAACTTTATCGGTTAACCTAGCGACTTCATCCCGTCGGTGAGAAATCCATAAAATCCCTGCTTGATGACAATTCGCAAGTCTTTGAACTTCTGACAATACAATTTCCTTACCTTCTTTGTCTAATCCTTCTGTTGCTTCATCTGCAATTAGTAACTGTGGTTTCTTAGCCAAAGCTAAAAATGCCATCAGTCTAATCCGTTGTCCTTTTGATAGTTTGCTAACATCAGATTCATAAAAGCTAGGAATCTGTAGCCGTTCTTCAATTTCAAGGTAAGATAGGTCTTTTAGCTCCTTTTCTTGCTGACATAAAGACTTAAAAATTTGCACAAGCTCTTTAACTAAAATCCCTGTTGGTAAGCCTAACTCTCCAGGGTAATAAGAGGGATCGCCTATGTAGCCTAGTTGGGGGTAATTATTGCCCCATAAAACTTTTCTGCCAAATAAATTTAGTGTTCCGTTGTTAGGAAAGCATAATCCTAGCAATAGTTTGATAATTGTAGATTTACCGCAGCCATTTTCCCCAATCAGACCAATAGTCTCACCCGGAAACAAACTTAATGAAACATGATCTAAAAGCTGATTCTGGCTGTTAGCATAGCTAAATGTAACATTTTTTAACTCAAATAATGGCTGTTGGCTTAGACGTGAGTCAGTTAAAAAATTTGGTTGCATCAATATTGTTTACTCGCTAAATGTATATTGCTCACCGACTCTACCCAAATCCTACAAAATGGTGAAGTAGCAGATTTTTTGGCGACTTATAGAGTTACACTTTGACATTGAATATTAAAACACTCTTCCTACAGTAGACCGATCGCCCACAAACTGAACAGCAAAAAAAGTTGGAAAAAGTTGGATCTTCCTAGAATGGCAATAAACAAGTCGGATGCGAGGCAAAAAAAGTTGGTAAAAGTGGGTAAAAGTTGGTTATAGTAACTACAGCCATCTCACCCTCCCACCTATGGACATTCCTCAGACAGTGCAATTTGTCGATGAAGCTGTCTGCACCAAGACAGGCAAACATCTAAATAACTTGCAGCGGAAAATTATCGCGGGAATACTGAATCGTCAAAAGTATGCTGATGTTGCAGAAACTTATGGTTATAGCGACAAGCACGTTAAAAAAGTCAGTCACGAGCTTTTGCAAATGTTATCTGATGTCTTTGGCGAACAAGTTAAAAAAAGTAATCTTGAATCTGTTTTAGAACGGCAAATAAATCTTAAGATTATTGGCAATAAAACTGGTAACAAAAGCACTCAACAAAATATTATAGGCATTGGCTGCATAAACAGTTGCCCTGATAGCTCTATTCCTATCCCAGATCAAAGTCAGCCCGAAAATCCTGACTTTCATGGCAATAATCGAGCTAATATTGAAAAAATTGGTAAATTACGGCAGTTTGGCTTGAGCGATGAGCAAATTGCAGAGGTGCTAGAACTACCCTTAGATGTGGTTAAGCTGGTGGATTTCGAGGAGTAACTCTGCGCTATTTGCGAATTTTACTCGATCGCACTTAGTTTCTTTGTTATAATCGTCGAAGGTTGCCCGATCGCAGTAAAATAAAATATCGCCACATATTTTAAGCTATGAACACACAACTCATTGAATCCTTAGTACAAATCATTCAGACACTTTCAGAAGAGGAGCACTTGCTAATAAAAGCAAAATTGTTTAGCAACATCCCCTATCCTTCAATTGTGGAAATAACGCAGTTAGCCCAAAGCGGAGGAGCATTTCAATTTCTGGAAGATGAGCCTGATATTTACACCCTTGAAGATGGAGAACCAATTTAGTGAATCTAAAAAAAGGAGATATTGTTTTAGTTGAATTTCCGTTTACAGATTTCAGTTAGAAAAAGTTACGTCCGGCTTTGGTGCTGTGGGCAAGTTCAAGCATAGATGAAATTACTATCTGCTTCATTTCTTCGCAAAATGTCACCAGCTTAAGTCTAGATGAATTTGCTCTAAATACTTCCGATCCAGAATTTTATAGCACGGGATTAAGAGTATCTTCTAAAGTGAGAGTGACTCGGATTGTCAGTCTTGAAAATAGATTAATACTGAGACGATTGGGCGAGTTAGGAAGTCAGCAAATGCAGGAATTGAATGCAACTATAATACAAGCATTTCAAATCGAAGTAAAATAAATTAGGAGAATCAATTGAAAATCAAAATTATCATCCACGAAGCAGAAGAAGGCGGATACTGGGCAGAAGTTCCTGCTATTCCTGGCTGTGCAACACAGGGAGATACCTTCGAGGAATTGCTACAAAACCTCTATGAAGCAATCGAAGGTTGCCAAGCGTGTAGATATTGAATCCATCGAGACAAATGAGCGAGACAAAATTATGGAGATTTCAATATAAACTCCATGTCTGGCAAAGAGTTAGCCAAGCTACTAGAACGTAATGATTGGCTATTATTAAGAGTTCAAGGCAGTCACCACATATACGGAAAACCTGGAAGTTCAGTCCTAATCTCTGTGCCAATTCACGGCAATAAATCTTTAAAAGTTGGGTTACTCAGACACTTGTTAAAACAGGCGGGTTTATTGGAAAATACCCATCAAAATACTAGCACAGTTGAAGAGTCAAATAATGAGAATAATGAGGCGAATGAATCTGATTCGATCGAGGAAGAACCAGAATAAAATTGCCTCCATCTTGCGATGAAAGTAATAACCCAGCCTACAATCTATTTGGGAAAACGATCGCAAATACCTGCAATAAACGTTTCGCCCTCAATCGGTGGAGTATCTTCGGAAACGGCAACAGCAGCATCTATCTTAACTCGTACACCATCGATCCACTGGCGATCGGCGAGAGCTTCTTGGAACTCATCAAGCCATGCGAGAAACTCTGCGAGTTCATTTTTTGGAAGTTGCCTTACTGCTGTCTTGAGTTCTGTAATGTTCATGGGTAATTAACTTTTTTTGCTAATAGCCGTTTACCTGTGTACTCTAATTCTCAGATTATTCCCCTGAAATACGCGAGAAAATGTGAGACTCCGGGGCTCCCGACAAGAGAAACTCACCCTGCAAACTCATAAACAATATTCATGATGCGGCCGCGCCAGTAGGGCAATAGCGAGCCATCCGGCAGTTGCCACGCCACCTCACCCGAAAGCGGAATCCGCATACCGTCTCGCACTTCATAGTCCCAGAAACGGCCAATCCAGGGCGCAAACATCAGCCCGCCCTTAACTGTACGGGCGCGGGCCTCAGCGCGGATAGTGGCGATTAGCCCTGCTTCATCAAAGCGGAAATCCAGGGAAACAGCGGTGTCGCCATCTTTCAGGGTTGCTCTGGCTGTAGAATTGTCGATCGACTCCCAGCGAACACCCTGACTCGGCAGCAGTCTCGTCGGATACCAAGCCGCCTCCGCAAAAAAGCGCATCAGTTCCCCCTGTGCAGCTTCTGGAGTGCCGCGGATATCCGCTACAGTCACGAGGCCAAGCAGCGCTGCATGGAGGATGCCTTCGCCAGAAATGTACGCATCATGAACAAACGCATTGATACCGGGGATCATCGCAATTCGCGCGTCCCAATCAAAGCCAGGGCGCTGAGTAATTACGAGTTGAGTTGAGGTAAAAGCACTCCATTTTTCTGCGGTTTCGCTCATGTTAAACGTGCCTTCGTGGGAAACCCGCGCTGCTACAATTAGCGGTTGTCCATCCTTGATCACCGCGCGAAAGTAGCGCTGCACGGGCTGGGGTAAATCGGCGATTTCCCGCGCATCAAATGTGAGAGGTTTAATCGGCGATCGTGCAGCTTCCAGATTGGCTCGCAGTTCCTTGGTACCCAGATGCCAGCGGTATGTTCCAAGGGCGATCGCCCCCACAATGCCAACTACAAGCGCTAGGATAATTAGTACGATCGCCGATCGCCACATGATAATTCCTCTTAAGTAGGTCATTGCAAAAAAACAATAGTATCTTGTAGGGGCGGGTTTAGCTAAGAATCACGAGATAAAAGCGAGAATATGAAGGCAAAACCCGCCCTCCCCATCTCATGTTTATTTGTAACCACCTACTTATTCAATCGCCAATCTTAAACCCATCGACCCACTACAACTCTCACCGTTCCATCTGCCAAAGTTTCCTCTTCTTCAACATTAAAACCCTCTGACTGCACCGCCGCCATCAAACTTTTGCGCGCGTATTTTTGACTAATTGAATTGACAAAATCCTGCTGTTTAATTCGAGCGCCCCAAAAATCCGCCACCAATTCATAATCCTCTCCGCTGCGACGAAAACCCAAATCGTAACCATTGGATTGCCGAATCACGTACTCGGCATTAGTTTTGTCGCCCCGATAACCCCGTACCTGCACATTGCACTCTACTTGATAACCCAACTCTTCCAACACTTGATGCAGCAGTTCGCCGTTCTTGATCTGAACCTTGATCGTTGTGAAGTGTGACATATCACTTTCGGATTTTTGTGTGAAACGCTAATTTGATTATAATACTATAAACTGCAACAGTCAATAAGTTAGAAGTTGCGCTCTTAAACCCGGTTTGAGCGTCACCGAAAGCAGCCAGGGTAAAAGCCCCCGGATTCATCTGTGCAGAAATTAACAACATAGTATCCGATAACAATTCCCCCGCTTTATCCGTGAGTTCGCTTTCTTCAATCCTCCAATTATTCAATCTAAAATCTAAAATCTAAAATTTAAAATCGTATGATGGTCGATAATTCTAACCAACCCAGAGAATATGATGCCGTCCTCGGCGGCCAAAGTCAAATCCCGATCGCCGCCGCTGTTTTGGGAGGCATTGCCGGAGTCAAGCAGCGCTTCAACAGTCCTAGTATCGAGTCGCGGATTGCCGCTGTTAAAGATGCTCCTAAATACGGAGGCGCTGGTTTAAATTTAGCAATTGAGGCGCTGCTTGACCCTGCAGCAGAAGTGCAGCGAGTTGCTTATTTAATTTTGCGACAGAGGACAGAACCTCTAGTGCGCCAAGCTTTAAAAGAATTCGTGCCTTACAAGCTGTTTGACTGCATCCGCAGTGTCAAAACTGGCACAAATCTGGCGATTAGTCCCGGAGGCGATCGCACGGCGAGTTTGCACGGCAAAATAATTAGAATTTGCGATGTAGATACAGGAGAAATACTCTATACTGTTGACAAGTATCCCCGCGCTCAAGAAACTTTTGTCCTTTGCCAAGAAAGCGAAGTTTTTGTGAGGAGCAGAAATACTCCAAAACACCGCGCGATCGAAATTTGGCAGGGAGGAGAATTGCGGCATACTTCCCTCGGACATGAAGGGGAAATTAGCGCAATTGTCATCAGTCCCGACAGTCAAGTTATCGCCAGCGGTTCGGCCGATACTACTATCAAAATTTGGAATTTAGAGACGGGAAAGTTAATCTGTACCTTTGGCAATCTTTTAACTTGGGGAGCTCATAAAGCAGGAATTGTTAGTCTTGCTTTTAGCCCGATCGCACAAACTCTCGCTAGCAGCAGTTCTGACGGTACAATTAAACTGTGGAACCTCCGCAGCAGAGAGTGTTCCCAAACAATTAAAGGTTATGCGAATTGTCTGGCGTTCAGTCCAGACGGGCAGACTTTGGCTACTGGCGGCTGGGACAGAAATATTCAACTGCGACAGCTATCGAATCCAGATAGTTCAATCACATTGGCAGGGCATTTTAACTCGATAAATGCGATCGCCTTTAGTCCCGACGGACGCACTGTTGTCAGTGCTAGTGCCGATGGTAATATCAAATTTTGGAATGCCAGTACCGGCGAACATATTCACACTCTCAACGGACATCAAAACTCTGTTACTTGTCTTACTTTTAGCAGCGATAGTGCAACTATTATCAGTGGCAGTATAGACAAAACTGTCAAAATTTGGGGAGTTAATTGAAGGAAGAAGGAAGTTCGGCAACGGATTGTGTAACGGATGTAGCGGATGGAAGAAATAGAGAATAGAGAATAGGGAAGAAGGCAGAAGGCAGAAGGCAGAAGGCAGAAGGCAGAAGGCAGAAGGCAGAAGGCAGAAGGCAGAAGGCAGAAAGAAGAGGGAATCGACCTCATGATTTTCACAAATTAAGTACCTTCTAACCATTCAGGCGCTGGCTATATTTACAAATTCCAGATTCCAGATTCCTCGGTGCGTGAATCTACGCAAACAAATATAATAAATTTACAATCCCAGTTCTTGTGCAAGCAGAGAATTGCGGAACTTCTTTTTGCACTACTACAAATAGTTACCGTAAAAATACCGATTAGCAGGCATTATTCAGCTTATTATCAATTTGTAAACGGTCGCCCAAAAGCCTGAGCGAGCCGCAAATTCTGAATCCTTTAAAGTAGCTTTAATATATCGCATCTTGGTCGGATGAGTATTCCTGCTAATTGTAATATTTGACTGAAAAAGTTTATGCTTAAAAGATAGGCTGGGGTTAAATATACAGTGCGCCCTAGAGTAACCATGTCACACTGCAACCAATCCATCTGTCGTTCCCGCCATTTCGCAGAAATGTGCGATACTGCTGCCAGTTGGCAGCAAAAAGCCGATCGACTAACGGTAGAATTAAACACCACCCAGGATCTGCTTCACGCAGAAATCGATCGGCTCAAACAAGCCAACGAAACCCTTCACGCCGCTGTCAGTTGTGCCCCAATTTTCCTGTGGGCAATAGACAGAGACGGCAAGTTAACCCTTGCAGCAGGGAAAGGATTAGAAAAATTGGGACTCAAACCCGGTGCAACTGTCGGGCTGTCGATTTTGGAAGTTTACAACAGCCAGCCAGATATCTTAGAAAATATTGCCGACGTATTAGCAGGAAACGATCGCACTTGGAACGTCCGAGAGAGGCATTTTATTCACGAAATTCGATCGACAGCGCTGCGAGATGGAAACGGCGAAGTGGTTGGGGCAGTCGGTGTTTCTACTGAAATTAGCGAGCGCGAGCAGTCCATCGCAACTCTGGAAACGGCAAATCAAGAATTAGAAGAGAGACTCCAGCAGCAGACGGCATTCTTCAATGCAGCACTTACCGAAAGCGAAAAAAAGTATCGCAACCTCCTAGAAACCTCCCAAGAATTGATTTGGTCGATCGATATTGAAGGCCTCTTGACTTTTGTCAATTCCGCCGCCAAACGCATCTATGGTTACGAACCGCCAGAAATGATCGGACGCCGCTTCACCGATTTTTTAGTTCCTGAGCAAGAAAGTAGACCAAGAGAAATATTTGCCCAACTTTTAGCAAGAACCAGAATTCAGCCACAAACCGCTAATTCTCCTTACGAAACAGTACACATTCGTAAAGACGGTACTCCCGTCCACCTGCGCGTCAACAGCATCGTCAACCAAGCTGAAAACGGCGCTATTTTAGGCTTGTGCGGAACGGCGACAGATATTAGCGATCGCAAGCGATCGGAAGAAGCACTCCAAGAAGCTACAGACCAACTTCGCGCCGTTTTGGATGCCGTACCTGGACTGATTTCTTGGATCAGTTCAGATTTGCGGTATATTGGAGTCAACCAGCACTTAGCAACCTCATTCAACCTGTCTCCTGAAAGCTTTGTCGGTCAAGAAATCAACTTTCTCGACAAAGGCTCGACTTTCGGAGAACTGATCCGAAATTTTTTTGACAGTTCATCTCAGCAAACCTGGCAAGAAATAGACATAGAAATTAACGGTTTCGTCCGCAACTATTTGATAGTAGCTCAGAAATATCATCATGGAACCGCAGCAGTTTCCGTAGGAATAGACATTACCGACCGCAAGCGTGCAGAAGCTCTAAAAAACCAATTGATCTGCTCGCTACAAGAATCAGAACACAAATTTCGTAGCCTTTATGAAGCCACCAGCGACGCAGTAATGTTGCTTGATGAAAAGGAGTTTTTTGACTGCAACCCCGCCACCTTAAAAATATTTGGCTGTAGCAACAAAAAAGAATTTTACGGCAAGCATCCGAGGGAATTTTCCCCGCCATTTCAGCCTAACGGACAAGATTCAGCCAGTTTAGCGACCCAGAGAATGAACACAGCAATGATCATAGGTAGCTGTCGATTTGACTGGGTACACAAACGACTCGACGGTTCAGAATTTTTCGCAGAAGTTCTGTTAAACGCAATGGAAATTAACGGAAAAAAATTTCTCCAAGCAGTAGTACGCGACATTACAGATCGCAAACGGGATGAGGATCAAATCAAAGCCTCCCTCGCCGAAAAAGAAGTTCTCCTCAAAGAAATTCACCACCGCGTCAAAAACAACCTCCAAGTTATTTCCAGTTTGCTCAAACTTCAGTCACGCTACATCCAAGACAGCAACGTTAGTGAAATGTTAAAAGAAAGTCAAAACCGAGTCAGATCAATGGCCCTGGTTCACGAACAATTGTATCAATCCAAAGACTTGTCAAACATTGACTTTGCTGAATACATCCAAAATCTCGCCCACAATTTATTCCAAGCTTATGAAAATCATGCAGAAGGCGTCAAGTTGCAAACAAATATTGCGCCGTGTTCTCTCAATATTGATACGGCAGTTCCTTGCGGGTTAATTATCAACGAGCTTGTGACAAATGCTCTCAAATATGCCTTTAAAGGACAAGTTAAAGGTAAAATTGACATAGATTTCACTTTAGATAATAACAGAGTTTGCGTGCTAACCGTGAGCGACAGCGGAATTGGTTTTCCTCAAGACTTAGATTATCGCAAAGCCCGAACGTTGGGTTTGCGACTGGTCGGGTCTTTAGTCAAGCAAATCCGGGGGGGAATAGAACTGTTAGAAACTGCTGGCACGACTTTTAGAATAACCTTTTGTCAACCCAAATTGCACTCTGAGGAGAAAAATTAGTGTCCAACACAAAAATTCTGATAGTTGAAGACGAGAGCATCATTGCAGAAGACATTTCCGACAGTTTGATATCTCTAGGATATAGAATAACTGGCATGGTCTATTCGGGAGAGGAAGCAATTGAATCGGCAGCCAATTTGCGCCCGGATTTAGTTTTAATGGATGTTAAACTGCAAGGAGAAATCGACGGCATTACAGCAGCCGAAGAAATTCGCTTGCGCTTTCAAATTCCGGTAGTTTATCTGACAGCTTATGCCGATGAAACTACTTTGCGACGAGTCAATAGTACAAAACCGTTCGGCTATATTGTCAAGCCATTTGAAGAAAAAAACTTGCACACAACTATTCAACTGGCACTCTACCGACATCAGTATGATAGCTTGACGAACCTGCCGAATCGTTCATTTTTTCGAGAAAAGTTAAGTCGAGTATTAGATGGTCAAAAAGAATTGTCAGGATTCGTTCCAGTTGTCACGCTTAGCTTAGATAAAATCAACCGCATTAACAGTACCTGGGGACACGATATCGGCGACTCAGTGCTTTGCACCATCGCCCAGCGGCTAAATAACTGCATGGAAAACATTAATATTGTTGCTCGTTTGGAAGCGGCAGAATTCGCGCTGATTCTTAAACCAGTTGCAGAAAAACAGGATGTGGCTAAGATTGCTCAAAACATTTTAGATCTTGTATCCCAAGGTATGATTGTCAAAGATTGCGAAGTCTATGTCACTGCTAGTATGGGGATCTGCTTGTATCCTGGGGACGGCACCGACGGAGATGAAATGCTGAAAAATGCTTATATAGCAATGTATCAATCTCAGCAGAAAGGCGGGAATAATTATCATTTTTATACAGCAAAAAATGCCAATTTTTTTATTAAGACACTTCTTCAAGAAACTTCACTGCGCCATGCTTTAAAAAGCTCAGAATTTGAAGTATACTATCAACCTCAAATAGAAATTAAAACAGGTAAAATGATTGGTGCTGAAGCTTTGGTTCGCTGGAATCATCCAGAACGGGGGCGAGTTTCTCCGGGGGAATTTATTCCAATGGCTGAAGAAATGGGCTTGATTGCACCATTAGGCGAATGGGTATTAGAGACTGTTTGCCTGCAAACGAAAGCATGGCAAAGAGCAGGTTTACCGCCCCTGCGAGTGGCAGTTAACGTATCAGCCCGTCAATTCGAGCGCAAAAATTTCACGGAAAGAGTCAGGGAGATATTAACAGAAACCGGTCTCGATCCCAAGTGTTTGGAATTAGAACTGACGGAAAGTCTGGTTTTGCAAGACGAAATTGCAGCAGCTAAAGCTTTTACGGTGTGGAGAGATATGGGGATCAGGATAGCAATTGATGATTTTGGGACGGGATATTCTTCTTTGAGTTATCCAAAACGCTTTCCGTTTGATGCGATCAAAATAGACAAGAGTTTTATTCGCGACATTGCAGACGATCGCCAAAATGCAGCGATAACAATAGCGATTATTCAAATGGCACACTGCATGAACATGACTGTGGTGGCTGAGGGGGTAGAAAATGAGCAGGAACTTGATTTTTTGTGCGAACACGAATGCGACGAAATTCAAGGCCATCTTTTCAGTCAGGCTTTGCCAAGGGCTGAGTTTGAAGCGTTGCTGAAAACCGATAAGTGCTGGAATTTAGATCAATTCCGGTTGCAATCCTCATGATAGTTGACTGTTGACTGTTGACTGTTGACTGTTGACTGTTGACTGTTGACAACTGCCCACTGACAACTGACAACTGCCCACTGACTAATTTAAAAGATACGATCGCCCAACCAACCTCCCAGCCACAGCCCAAAACCGGAAGTAGCCACCAACAGGATAAACGTATAAAGCCCGCTGCCGTTGTGGATCAACCTTTCAGCAGCTACCATCCGCGCCACAACTCCAGCAATAATCCCGATCGCAGCCCAAGCCCCATAAACAGTCTTAGACCCAGCGATAGTGAAAGCTTGGACGATCGCCCCCGAGCCCGCCCCAGCAAAAGCCCCCGCCCACGCCCCAATCCCCAGCCCGATCGCACCTCGGAGCCCGACGGGGCCGCCAGAATTCCCACCTAGTTCCGCCGCCAGCCCGCACGTCAAGCCGACAATCGCCCAACACACGGCCGCCACTAACGCCTTGACCCAATTCCCAGAACCCGTTCCAGCCATCAATCCCACCACTGTCACCACTCCCCCTACAGCCAACACAGCAGCCACGGCCCGATACTGGGCCTCGGAACTGGCGATCGCCCCCAAACCAGCTCCAACAGCGCCCCAAGCAGCCCCTGTGACCATTCCTCCCGCCTGAAAACCGGCGATCGACCCCCCCACCGCCCCAGCCAAAACTAACGCCGCCAGCCACACTCTAGGCGTTGCTGAACCCTCCGCCAGCAAAATCGCGGCCCACAGCCAATCTGCACCGCAGATTAAAGCCCACATCCACAGCGGGGCGGCTGATACCGTCAAAATCCAACCGGTCAAGGCGTAACTCGCCACAGCGATTGCCAGCGGCCACCAAGGGAAGCTTGAATACTGTTGAGATGGCCGCACTTCCCTCGGCGGGCTTGGCGGTTTTGAGTATTGAGTTGAAAATTCTTTTTTCCTTTTCGAGATAAGCTTTGGATAGTGTTGAGATGGCCGTGCTTCCCTCGCAACGCTTCGCGCTGGTTGCTTTCTTCCCCGCCGCGCTGCCCGATTTTGAGTTGTAAATCGTTTCTTGCTTGAAGAGTTCTTTTGAGTTTGAAATTTTTGGGAGGCGGCTTTTGGGCGGGTTTGACTGCGCTGGGAACCAGGCCTAGCGGCTGATTTTCCAGAACGCCTTCTCAGCGGCTTTTCGGGCGCAGGGGGTGGCGGCTGCTGAAACTGTTTTTCGATCGACCTCGATTCCGGCTGACTCAGAAACAACACCAACTGCTGGTAAGCTTCATTAATTTCTGTTAATCTTTGGTGAGCTTTTTGTTGCAGGCGGTCGTTGTGGGCAAACCGATCGGGATGCCACACAAACGCTAAATCCTTGTAAGCGCGCTTAATTTCTTCTAAGGAAGTTCCAGGATCAATTTCGAGGATTTCGTAGCATCGATTAATGTCAGCCATAGGCTTCGGGCAGGTGTTTGTAAATTCGCGTGAAGCGAAGCTATCCCGTAGGGAATCGTACTTAACATCTTGTACTATTCTCAGCCAAGCTGCACAGTAAGCGGAGATCCGATCGAGTGTCAAGCGTCCTCAAGTCTGCGGGCCAGTCGATTTTAGATTTTGGATTTTGGATTTTGGATTGAATAATTGGGAATGGCTGATTATATAAGAGTTTAGAGCTTGTTGGCAGTTGGATTCTTTGCTTGAACTGGTATGACAACTGGCTACAATGAGAAAATAGTTTCGTGCGATCGGTATTTGTGTCTGTGTCGGCAAATCAAGCTCCCATCTTCATCTTAGTTGACGGTCACTCCCTGGCCTTTCGCTCCTACTTCGCCTTTGCCAAAAGTCGAGACGGAGGCTTGCGAACTACGACAGGCATTCCCACCAGCGTCTGTTTTGGCTTTCTCAAGTCACTGCTGGAAGTTATGGCCGCCCACGACCCCCAGTACATGGCGATCGCCTTTGACCTCGCCACACCCACATTTCGCCACGAAGCAGACGAAACTTACAAAGCCGGTCGTGCGGAAACTCCCGAAGATTTCATCCCCGATATCAAAAACCTGCAAGAACTCCTCACCTATTTGAATTTACCAGCAATAACTGCTCCCGGCTTTGAGGCGGACGATGTTTTGGGAACTTTGGCAAACAAAGCCAGCGCCGCCGGTTATCGGGTAAAAATCCTCACGGGCGATCGAGATTTGTTTCAATTAGTAGAGACTGAGAAGCAAATCAGTGTACTATATCTGAGTACAGATGAACTTAGGCGATCGGGCAAAGGCAAATCCCAAGAATACGGCCCGGAAGAAGTCAAAGCCAAACTCGGTATTTTGCCCGCACAAGTAATAGATTACAAAGCCCTCTGCGGTGACAAATCCGACAACATCCCCGGAGTTAAAGGCATCGGCGACAAAACCGCCCTGCAATTACTGGAAGCTTACAATACTCTTGATGGCATCTATGCAGCCATCGATCAACTCAAAGGCGCAACTAAGAAAAAGCTCGAAGAAGGTAAGGAAGTTGCTTATCATTCTCAGCGCATGGCGACAATTGTTCAAGAAGTTCCTTTAGAAGTCAATTTAGAAGATTGTCAGTTGATAGGTTTTGATGAAGCAGCTTTGATTCCGATGCTGGAAAAGTTGGAATTTAAAACTTTTTTAACCAAAGTTAAGGAAATTCAAAAGCGTTTTGGCGGCGCGGAAGAAGAAAGTTCGGCAGCGAGCAATGTACGGGATTTAACGGATGTCACGGATGGCGGTTCGGCATCGAGCAATGTGCGGGATTTAACGGATGTCACGGATGAAGGTTCGGCATCGAGCAATGTACGAGATTTAACGGATGTTCGGAAAAAGGGAGAATTTACAGTCTCTGAATTGTCTAATGCTGATAATTCAAGTGATTTTTCCGCTGCAAGTTCTGAAAGTTCAGAAGCAGAGGAATTGTGGTTTTGGAGTTATGCTGACACCAAAGCCGCCCAGCAGGAAAACCAACTGCCAATTAAACCGCGAATCATTCAAACAATCGAACAGTTAAACGAATTAGTCGAACTCCTGCAAACCTTCACCGACAAAGCCTCCCCCGTGGCGTGGGATACCGAAACCACCGCCTTAGAACCGCGAGATGCTGAATTAGTCGGAATTGGCTGCTGTTGGGGAACCGGAGAACAAGATTTAGCTTACATTCCCACTGGGCATAAAACGGGCACAAATTTGGACAAAGCCACGGTTTTAAATGCTTTGCGTCCGATTTTGGAAGGTGAGAATTATCCGAAGGCGCTGCAAAATGCTAAATTTGATCGATCGATCCTACGCTGTCAAGGAATCAAACTCGCCGGCGTTTGCTTCGACACCATGCTAGCTAGTTATGTACTCGATCCAGAACAAAAACATAACCTTGATGATTTGTCAAGTAAATACTTGCATAAGCCGGGTAAATCCCAAAAATATAACGAATTAGTGCCGAAAGGGAAAACAATTGCTGATCTCAGTATTCGAGAAGTAGCTAACTACTGCGGCATGGATGTTCACAGCACTTTTCAGTTAGTAGGTAAACTGCGGGAATCATTGGA
>Ga0335394_10001143_pt1 | contig 29455 bp, 25 predicted proteins | sample MAT03_FD_205741 | JGI IMG/M metagenome (GOLD analysis project Ga0335394, IMG submission 205741) | Freshwater microbial communities from Lake Fryxell liftoff mats and glacier meltwater in Antarctica - MAT-03 (spades assembly) (version 2) ...
AATGTTCGCAAGGAATTAATATTCCGAAAACTGTGAATATCCAAATTTTTATAAGATATTTTTTACTTATCAAATATAATTAATATTAGATACAGTAAAGAAAATGACATCTTATAAATTAATAATAATCAATGGAGATCAAACAAAATTATTTTTGGTAAAAGATACGATTTGAATAATGTAGAAACAATTAAATTATTAATTTCATTAGGTGCTGATATACATGATGGTGATGACTATATGGTGGGATGGGCTTCAAAAAATGGTTATTTGGAACTTATTAAATATTTGGTTTCACTTAATGCAAATATTCATGCGAATAATAGTTTTGCAATAAGATATTCTGCATTAAACGGTCATTTAGGAGTTATCGAATACTTGGTTTCTATAGGCGCTAATATTAGCGCCAATAATGGTGATGCTATCAAATGGGCCTATAGAAATGGTCATTTGGAAGTTATCAAATACTTAGTTTTAAAAGATGCTGATTTTCGTGTTCATTACGATTGTCCAATAAAATTAGCACAAAAAAATGGCCATGCCAAAGTTGTCGAATATTTGGCTTCAATATGTGCAGAACTTATTAGTGGCGGTGAATAATAAATATATGTTATATTTATTATTTGCTTTATTGCTTAAATCATGAGTATATGTTTCACACTTGGCATATAATACCATTCTAAATTTTTGAAATAATTATTTTGTTTGTTACCGTCTTTATGTTTTATGAAATTAAATTTATTATTAGATGGTTTTTTTAAATAATATTTTGCCACTAAATTTTGTACTGGTATTTCAATAATTTGTTGTCCACCTTTGGGATTAGGTTTTGTTAGTTGAATATAAACTGTGCCATTATTTTTTAGTTTTGTTCTTCTTATTTTTTTGGTTTTTGTACTGTATATCTGTCCTTTATTGTTTATCCAATAATTTGGATATTTTTTTATGTGTTTATGATTATTAAGATCGATAATCATTTCATTTGGATCATTATTTATATTTTTCCATACAAATCCTGCTGTTTTATTTTTGTTTCCTTTACAAACACGATTTATATATCTTCTATCTATCCCAGTGGCTTTGGCTGCTGCGCTTTGTGATTCATATATATTGATAAGTTTACCATTTAAATCATATTGTGCTACTCCTCGTTTAGTTATTTTTGTCAAATTTGTATCTACAGCATGTTGCGCATTTTTTGATAATGTAGACCATTCTAAATTGAGATAAAAATTATTAAATTTATTACCATCAATATGATTTACGCATGTATATTTTTTTGGATCAGGATTTTTTACAAATGCTTTAGCAACCATTCGGTGAACACTGCATGTATATTGTTTTTTATTATGATATAAATTTATTTTATGATATCTACATTTCGCATTTAATTTACGAAACAAGTTTTTTTAATATTGCGTATGCGTCCTTTGTTCGAAATTTGATATTTATTTTTAAATAATGGCATAGGCAATGGTTTCCAGAATTCTTTTGTTTCTATTTCTTTTAATTTATTTATTCCTACAATTATTTTATATTTCATTCTTTTGTGTTGACTAGTTTCATTGATTTTTTTTAAAGTCTTTAATCCAGTATTTTTTATTATTTTTTTAGAAGTCTTAGACCCACTTGGCAATGTCATTTATTGTATTGTATTGACAGATTAATATATTGCTTTATTTTTAAAATAATATATTAATTTTCAATTTTTAATGTTTAGCTTCCAGGAAGAACCATCGACTTTGCAGTTCGAATTCTTCCAAGAATATTTATTGATCTTAATTCCTGCAAAAGTAGCTTAAAAGCATAAGGCACAATAATTTTTGATACCTTCGTAGTATTTTCACATGATCGACAAATATAATATTTTTTGTCTGGAACTTTGTGTGCGAATAGGCCGCAAATATCACAAATGTAGCAGGAATATATATCCGAATTATCTACTGTTCTTTCTTTTAGGAATTGTGCGATTCCGTGAGCTGCCATCGCGTCTCTTTCCATCTCCGTTTATACCAAACTCTTCTCAGTATTTTCACTGAGGATCATTGTTCCTATTAATTCGCAATGTCAATCAACTACAATTAAAGTAGTTAAAACAGGATTGACAAGACTCCAAAATAGCACCGTCTCCGGTGGGACTTGACTATACCTTAGGCCATTAATACAAAAATACAGACATATTGTAATTTGTTATGATTAATAGCCCACAACCATCTAGTCGATATACGTCCTTCATGTATATGAATTATTTTTTATTATAATCCATATATTTAGAAGTTTCGCTCAGGATTGTTTCTATTCTCTAGCTTTCAACCATACCTTTGAGTTCCACTCCCCAAAGCCACACTATGGTTTCCCAATAGTGCTTGGTACCAGAGACATAACAAAAGTTTCCCTGAATTTGATTGTGTTGCCTACTGTTTCGTAGACTAGCCAAGGTTTTTTCCTTGACTTGGGCTTAATGAAAACCCGATCTCAGGCCGCCATCTCTCGATCTCAATTATACCAGACTATTCTCAGTATTTCTTCTGAGAATCCTCGTCCTTACTGGTTAGATAATCAAACCTGCTATACATCATAGCCTTGGTATGGATTAGATAATCTGTATTAACGTCATATAGACCCAGTAACACTGTCACCAGTGGGTTTAGACTGTACCTTAAGCAATCATCGGAAATTGCTAGTTTCCTCGTGCCCACATCCGTCCAGTCGTTGAACCTTCACCATGCCCTTACATTAATGGGTTTAGGTGCTTGGCTGCGGATTAACTTCATATCTCATTCATGTTTTTCCTTTGATAGTAATTGGCTATCACCATATAGACCTTTCGGAATGTACTTAGGAATGAATAAGATTAAACTTCTATTATTCTTTTTTTGGTTGTATTTTTTTTCTGGTTCAATTTTAATTGTAATTTTTTCAACTCCTCTTTGTTTTTTAGATAAATTTTTTGGATTAGCAGTTAATAAATCTTTTGGTGCAGATTTCATAGATTTTCTTTTGGGTGGTTTAATAGCTGTTTTAGGATTGTAATATGGAATATGATATTTAGTCTCGGGCATTGCAACACCTGGTACAAAACACCATTCCAAATTACTAATATCGTAATTTGTTTTGTCACCATCTTTATGATTAACAGAATTATGTTTAGATTTTTTTTTTTCTAAAAAATAAATTGCTACCAATCTATGAACTAGATAATCTTTTCTTTCTCCAATATTAGTAAGTTGTATCATTTTTCCACCATCTTTATGGTTCTGGTATTTGATAAATCTTTTGTATGGTAAGCTATATATTTTACCTTCAGCGTTAATTACATAATTAGGAAATCCATCCATTTGTTTGTATTCTGATAAATCAACGCCAGTTTTATTATTTGGATTTTCTTCTAAATAGCACCAATCATAACCACCCACAAATGAATTTTTTATGGAACATGCTTTACATATGGTAGCATCACTAATACCTGTATCTTTACTTGCATCCAAAACAGAATCGTATAAATATGCTTTTTCCGTTATGGGATCATAACATATTACTGCTTTTTTTGTTTTTGGATTCAACCCAGTATCAATAGCATGTTTATTATTTTCAGAAGTTGTGCACCATTCCAAATTTACTGCTCTGTTATCCATTCTATCTCCATTTATATGATTTACATTTCTTTTATTATCCGGATTTTTTACAAAAATCATAGCTACTAATCGATGAACTTTGTATGATTTTTTGATATTACCCATTTGATAACTATGGGACTTGTATCCGGATCGTAAACAATGTTTTAAAATATGATTTGTATTAATATTTTTAGTATTACCAAAATTGGAAACCTGATATCTTTTAGAAAATATTTTAATAGGATGTGGTTTCCAAATTTCTTTGGGTTTGTTTGTTTTTGAACCAGAATTTTTTTTTGACATTTAATGCTAAATAATTTATTGATTTGTTTTCATATATTTTATTTTTTTCAATTTTTTAAAGTCGTTCCCGCAATTTGAACGTGTAGCCTGCATACCCGCAGACTAGCCATATTTTTGATATGACTAGGGTTACTCGTTTTAGGTTATTATTATAAACCTACGGAGAGCCCTCTGGAGGTTCAGTTGTACCATTCTCCTCTCAATATTTCCATTGAGGATCAACAAACTCATCATTTCAGTTACATAAACTTACTAGTTCGACCAATAGACCTACTAATTTGCTAAATTGGCAAAGTTAGTTATGGTATGGATCTATTGACCTAGCTGATGACACCATCGCTGATGGGTTTAGACTTTACCTTAAGCAATCATTGAGAATTGCAAATTCTCTCATGCCCATAACTATCAAGTCGTTGAACGTTAACCATGCCCTCGCATAACGGGTTTAGGTTTTTCGCTGCGGATTGGCTTCTTTTTTATTGACATTTTTCCTTTGATAGTGGTTAACTATCACCATATAAACCTTTCGGAATATACTTTGGAGCCAATAAAATTTTTTGAAGCTGTTCCCGCAATTTAGTTATGTCGCTTGCATACCCGCAAACTAGCCATACTTTTGATATGACTGAGGCAACCAATTCGCCTCGTTAATAATTGTGTTGGACCGCGTGCTCTTGAATTTCCGGTCCACACCGCTTTACCGTTTCTTCTAACATAAAACACTCCACCAGGTACTTCTAAACAAAATACCGGTTCATTGTAATCTTTAATAATTTCTTCAGTTTGTGCATTTTTGATGAGGCTATTATTAACTTCACAATTATTATTGGATTTATTGATATTAATCCCTATTGTGTCTTTAATCATTGGTATAAATTTATCAGCAGACCATCCACAATGTAAGGCTAATCTCATAATATCATCAGCCAGTTTAACATTGTATGTAAAATATACATCTCCTGTATAATTACTCGATACAATACTTTCTAATAATTTCCTTGCTTGGAATGAGCTCAAAGCCCATACCCAATTAGGCAAAGATTTATCTTCAAATTGTTTTAAATATGTATATAATTCATCATTGATAATAATAATTTTATCATCTCTCTGTTCGTAAGAAAATCCAAGTTTTACAACAGCTGAAATTAATGCATTTGTAGTCCATTCTTCATTCCGGTATGTATATATTTGATGAGATTTATTATCTAAGGATCCCTTTGTTATCCATATACCGAATAATATTAACCAATAATTCATATCTAAATTACCTACATTTTGTAATACAAATTGATAATCGGCCATATCCCAAATAGTGTCTTTCTTGTATTTACGATATTGACCGACAATATTTTCTGCTAACTCAAAATCATATTTATCTTCTTTAGAAACCCACATACGATGATTTGGTGTAACCATTAGATCTATTTGTTGAGTTTTAATATGATACATATCACCCTTATAATTTGGATAATAAAGTATTTTGGTTGGATGTTGGTAGACCAATTTATTATCAACTAATGTTGCAACCTTATCATTTGTACTTAACTGATTATGAAATTTCCATCCATCTAAGGTTAACACTTCATGGTCCAAAGTGGCACAATGCGCTTTGTCGCCCACCATCTGTTTCAGTCTCTGATAATATGTTGGACCGATAAATATTTTAGTATTCATTTTTTGGCCGGTCATACCACTATACATGGTTTCATTACCCCATTCTTCGTAACCGGCTGCTACTAAATCATCATTCATTTTATTAATATCTACTCCCATAAATGGAGTAGCATCGCCATATACACCTTTAATTGCACAAACTTTACCCATCAAACATTCTATCAATTGTCCAATGGTCATACGTTTGGGAATGGCATTCGGATTAAGAATTATATCTGGTATTAACCCAGATGTACTAAATGGCATATTCGCACGATGTGGTTTATATCCCACTGTGCCTTTTTGCGTTTGTACCAAACTTCCCTCAGTATTTCCTCTGAGGATCATTGTTTCTGTAAATTCGTAATACTGATCAACTACTTAATAACAGTAGATAAAACAGAATCAGAAAAACTCCAATACAGCACCATCACTGGTGGGACTTGACTATACCTTAAGCCATTAATATTTATTGTAATTAATAGCCCATAACCGTCTAGTCGATACACACTTAACCATGCTATTTGAATCATCAAATAGTTTAGGTTTTTGGCTCGGGATTGTCTCTATTCTCTAACTTTTAACCATACCCTCTTGATATTAAGGCCACATTATGGTTTCCCATAAATGTTTGGTATTAGAGATTTTCGCAAGATGTCCCCCGAATTTGGTTATGTTGCCTACTGTTTCGTAGACTAGCCAATGTATCAGCATTGACTCAGGCCATAATAACCTGCTCTTGATGAGAATTTGTCTCCAACTGCTGGTATCCTTTCTGATCTAGCCCTAATTTTAATAATTGGGTAGCCATCGCTATTGAGTCCTGTAATGACTTTATCGATAGCTCCTGGAACCAGCGATTTATAAATTGTTGAGTTATCTTTGTAAGGTTTTTCATCTTCTTTTGTGGCTGGTTTTGGATTAACCATACCAATAATAACATCACCGTCTTTAATAACAGTTTCTACTTTCGCATATCCTTCTTCTGTTAATTTTTCATAGTTCGCAATTTTTACATTATCCACTTTATTCCGATCCGGTTTCATAAATATACCTGTTTGTGATGAAGCCGGATTTTTCTTAATTGTCTCGAAATATTTCTTTAATGCTTGAGCACGGAATAATCCTTTTTCTATAGCAGAATTATTCATTAGTAAACTATCTTCTTGGTTGTCTCATCCTGGGGCATGTATTTTGCGTACTTCAGGAAGATACCGTTCTTCTCCATGCATTTCCTCATGGTATCATTGAACACTAAATTTCGATATTATATACGTTGAACGTGTGGATATACAGTATCTAGATTTAGTCATTATTGCTAATGGGAATAGACTATATCTTGAGCCTATTAATAATTAATAAGCCTGTTGCCGTCTAGTCGTTGAACACTACCCATATTGTTATATAACAACTTAGGGTTTTGCTGCGAATTTTCTCTATTTTATAATTTTTACCATACCATTAAGATTTCCCTAATGCCACCTTATTAGTTTCCCGATAAAGTTTGGTATATAAAATATTATTAATTAGTCAGTGTTTTAAATTTGGGTAAAATAGTTTGTTTGAATTTTTTCATTAAATCAATATGATTATTCTGATCATTAATATTTATTTTGTTTGTCTTTTTTTGATTATCTAATTTTAATAATGGTCGTAAATTCATCCAATAAAAACATAATGTAATGTCATCAGAATTTGTTAAATCGTAGTTAGATACAGGATCTACATGATCTATTGTCCAATATGTACCATAATTCGAAAATGACATTCCGTCCGTAAATAAATAAATAAGCCATATCATAAAAATTTCTGATTCACATCCTAGTAATTTTTCCATGAATTTTGTTTCACATCTGAAATTACTTTTGATGTAAGAATTTAATTTACTTCTTAACTCAGTAGAAATAAAAAACCCAAAATCATTAATTTTTCTCATATTTCTTGTACTGGTTTGGCGTTCTTGTATAGCTTTTCTATTATTTTTATTATAATTATGATTATATTTACTAATTTTTTTCTTATTTTTTTGTTTGTATTGCCTACTTAATTCGTTCATGCATTTTTTACAAAATGAACGATAACGACCATTACATGTGCTAAATTCCGTTAAAGGTTTAATATTTTTTCCTTCTGGACATTTACCACATTTTTTAGTTTCGATTTTTGTTGACATTTAATAATAATTTTACCCTAACACGATTTATTTGTATTTATATTGTTTTTTCATTCAATTTTTTTTGACTAATTAGTGAGACGTTCCCGCAATTTGACAACATTGCCCGCCACAATGCGGACTTGCCATAGTTTTGGCTATGACATGGGCACAACTTTACCCGGTGTAGCTTGCAATTGCTACAATAACATTTTCTCCTGCAGGGAATATATGTGTTCCCGTATATTTCGATGCTCTTGATGTAACTATCGGAATTTGTGGATGATATAATATATAACTAATATCCGTTCTTTCTCGGTAATCCGAGATATACAAACCCATGGCCTGTCTTGCTTGATTGTACTGGAAAATACCACGGGGTGATTGATTGTGATCCGGAAACGGAATATTTGATGAAATCAATCCTAGAATCATACACGGATGTATTTCACAATGTGTATACCTAGGGAAAACATTTCCATCATATCTGTTTGTACGATTAATTTTATCGATATCTTCCGCATTCTTGATTGGTTTTTTCGTCATGATGCGGTAAGCATTATTAATATATTCTGGGAATATGGCTAACATCATATTTTGTTCTTCCTCCTTATCCACATATTCAATAACATTTGGATATTTTGCCATGAATTCGTCCCAAGTACTAACATTATCCAACATTTCTGGTTTGAAATTAAGTTTGTTGTTAGTAACTGTAAGATATGGACGAATTAATCTACCGCCTTCAGTGTAAACTAGAAATTCTTTTTCCCTGTAATTTAATACCAGTCCTACTGTTTTTTCTATTTCTCCGCGATATCTCATATTTCTTAAATCATTATGAATTTTGATGATGTTATCAGTAACACCAATCCAATTTCCATTGATAAATACTTTAACATAATCATGTAATTTTCTTTTGTTCACCGATTCCAAAGTAATAATTTTATCATTTAAATAATTTTGGATAATCGGTATTTGTGCATTCATACTAGTTGTAACTGAAACTAGCATTGCTAAATTTTTCACTATTCCTGTTTTTGGCCTTGATACCGGACTCGGTTCAGTATTTGCTCTGAACATCATCATCCCCATTGATTCGACTAATTCGCCTGTTGTATAATTATTACAACCATGATACGGACAAATTAATCTTGCCAATAGCACTGTCACCAGTGGGAGTAGACTGTACCTTAAGCAATCACTGGAAATTGCTAGTTTCCTCATGCCCACATCCGTCCAGTCGTTGAAGCTTCACCATGCCCTTGCAATTTATCGGGTTTAGGTGCTTGCCTGCGGATTAACTTCATTTCCATTTACGTTTTTCCTTTGATAGTAGTTGGCTATCACCATGCATACCTTTCGATGTGCACTTAGGAGTAAATGGAAAATAATTTTAGATTAGGATTAATTATTATCATGCATATATTTTTATGCGTATTTGGGAATAAAAAGTTATTTAGATATTAAGATCGGGGTTGGCACCGCCAACATAACACCACTCGAGATTTTTTACATTATTATTTGTTTTATCTCCATCTTTATGATGCATACAATTAACTTTATCATCTTTTGATTTTTTTAAAAAATATATACCAACCAAATTATGTACTAAAACTGTTTTTTTAATTTGACCACCACCTTCTTTTTTTCTCGTAAATTGTATTTGTAAAGCGCCATTTTTATGTTTACCCAATTTCATAAATTTTTTAAAAGGTTTACTATAAACTTGACCTTTATTGTTTATCCAATAATTTGGGAATGTTTTGACTTGTTTGAAATTTTCCTTTTTTAAATCTACCTCTTTCTCATTTGGATTTTCATCTATATAACGCCATTGATATCCACCAGCATGATTCCATTTGCCCTTACATACATCAACAATAGCTCCACTGGATATACCAGTTTCATTATAAGCTTGTGTTAATGTTTTATAATTTTTGATTAAATTATCTTTCATATCATATTGGGCTACCCTTCTTGTAGTTTTACCGGTAAGATTATTATCTGCCGCATGTTGATTATTTCCTTTTATAGTTGTCCATTCCAAATTTTGATAATGATTATTAAATCTGTTTCCATCCAAATGATTAACTATGTCATTAATTTCTTTGTCTGGATTCTTTACAAATAATTTAGCCACCACTCGATGCGTTCGAAAAGACTGTAATTTTTTTTCAGGTCCCATTAATACACAATAACAATAACCATTTTTAATTGTCTGTGCTAATATATTACGAGTTTTAATATTACATACGCGTCCTTTATTGGAAACTTTATATTTTTCTTTGAATAATTCATGAGGAAATGGCTTCCAAACTTCCTTATTATTGGATTCTTGTTTGGTAGTTTTAGTAACTTTTTTTAGTGGTTTAGTTGTTTTTGATCCACTATCCTTTTTTACAATTTTATTATCTGATTCTTTTTTTTTGGTAGTTTTAGTAACTTTTTTTAGTGGTTTAGTTGTTTTTGATCCACTATCCTTTTTTACAATTTTATTATCTGATTCTTTTTTGGTGATTTTATTAACTTTTTTTAGTGGTTTACTTGTCTTTGATCCAGAATTAACTTTTTTTGTTGATTTTTTCCCTTTTTCTGTCATTTATATTTTTTTTAACGATATTAAATTCGATACTTTTTATTTAATATATATAAATCCTATCAATTTTTTTGAAGTAGTTCCCGCAATTTGAATATGTTGCGCGCGTATCTGCGTACTAGCCATACTTTTGGTATGACTGAGGCCCAATTTCTAGTAATTACTACTAGAATCACATGACCTTCCGGGGTTTCCAATGGATCCATAGATCCCCATTGTGTATTATGTAAGTGTCTAGGACTTGTCATTTTATTAGTCGATGCATCCACGGTCGGAGTAATGACACGTCTTAAATAAGATGCCGAGTGTAAATGGTTCATACGATTAAGCATTTGCGATAGACCTTTTCTGGTTTGACTTCCAAATGCACCAGTGGATAATGCTTGCCGTAGTCCCTGTTCAATTGGATTTGGTTTGATATGTGGAATAATATTTGGAGGTTTTTTATCATCTACATTTTTGGATTTAAATATTTTGTTACAATCGTTCAGCATTTTTTTGAAAAATTGTTCAAATAGCATTCCCAAAAGTACTCCTGTTAATTCAATTCTCTTATTAATCATGGAGTCTCTGTCATCACATCCACGATATTCTTCCACATCTTTGTTATTTTTGAGATAACACTTTAATAATTTATGTATCATGTAACCAATATAATATGCCTTATTCAACATGTCAATTTCTGGATTATTTGTTCCGGAACTAACATGTGGCAAAATTAATTGTGTTAAAATTTTCATTAAATGTTTTTTCTTTTGTTGAGCCCTAATTTCTGGACTAGTATCTGAATACTGTTTGGTAGATCGCATATTATTAACTAAAATTTCTATTGCTTCTTCTTTAGTAATAGTTGGAGTATTTTGAACATTCATTGAAATAGATAACTGATTTAGCATTGCTTTCTCTTTTTTGGTATCCAGAATAGAATTAACGATATCCTCATCCGTTTCTAAACCAAGTGCTCTCATCAATGTAAATATTGAAATTTCTTTGAATTGTGGTATTGAAAGTATAATAGAATTATCTTTTTTAATTCTTACTGTGAAAACTTGCATGTTGCCAACAAATTGTGTTGCTGGTCTGGATTGTACTCGTACATAATAAACAATAGTATTTTGATCTTTTTGAGTGAAAACCAATGGCTTGCGATGAATAATTGTTTCAACCGACAAAACTACTTTCTCGCTACCAAGTGTAATAAAATATCCACCCGCATCATATTTACAATGTTTTCTGGAAAGATCCGGTTTAAGTGTAAGATTACAATATTTACTTCCAACCATTATTGGAATCTTTGCTATGGGCACATCTTTTTCTGGTGTACCAATCATTTTGGTATCTGTTTCACCCGTATTGATATCAACAATATCTTGCCATTGGGTAATAGTTGCTGTATACTTGGATGAATATGTTAAATTTTTTTGTATCGCATCTAATGGATACATTAATCCTTCATCGTTATCCAATGTTGGTGGTTTAATTCCCAGATCATCGAAGGTAAGCCTATATCTGATAACTTTATTTTCGGTTGTTTTTTCCGAAATAATATTATCATTGTTTTGTAAAATGCTTGGTATAATTTCTTCGATGAATTGATTAAAGGAATCTATGTGGTGCTTTACTAGAACCTGTTTGTTCCTTTCGAAAAATAAATCTAATAATGAGAAAAATGGCTCTGGGTCATACTTCGAAGTCACATCTTCTAATTCAATACTTCTTTTTGCCATTATTAGTTGATACTATTATTCTAAATATATCTTATTTTTATAATATTTAATAATTATTCAATTTTTTTAACAAAAATAGCTACCCTAAAAAATATGTATAAATGCACGCATTTATATATATTTTTTTCTGCAATAAATTAAATATTTTGCCCAAGCATATTATTTTAAATTAGTGTTTCAAATTAGTGTTTTAAATTAGTGTTTCAAATAATTTCTCAAGTTCGGTATATCCATATCTTTTGGAAATGTTAATAACATAATCATTATCCGCATGTATATCCGCACCAGCATGCAATAAAACTTTTACAACATCTATATGGTTTGATTCCGCTGCCCACCGTAATGCACAATCATTATTAGCATGCAAATTAACATCGTGTTTTAGTAATATTTTAACAACTTCAACGTGACCACGCGTAGCGGTATTAATCAAAATATTATCACTTATTGAAATATTTTTTTTTGCTAGTAAAAAATTAACCACATCAATATGACCTCCTTCAGTTGAATTTTTTAAACCATATTTATTGCAAATGTCGATATCAATTCCTTTATTAAATATAAATTTAACTATTTTTAGGTATCCGTGTGCACAAGCGTATTTAAAAGCAAATTCATTATCCAAATGAACATCAATACCTTTTGATACCATATATTTGAAAACTTTTAAATTTCCCTGAATGATGGCAGATTTAAAAATTTTAATATCGGCTAATTCTTTTTCCGATAATTTGTTATTTTTATTTGTGCCATCTTGTTTATCGAATGATATATTATCCTCAGAACTTTGAGAATTACTTTGACCCATGGCTTGATATTTTTTATTAGATTATTAATAATCCATCCATGTACTAAAAATATCAATTTTTTAATCTTAATTTCTTTTTTCACTAATTTGTTTTGGATATTTGGTTAAACATGATAATATTTATTCTTTATTAATAATTATTAATAAGAAATAAATTTCAATTATTTTTTTTAGTAATATATGATAACTTATGGTTTTATTTCTTTTTATTTATAGATCGCATTATTTGTTTCATCTGATTTGCGTCAATATTCGGCATTTGCATAGATACATTATTTTGTGGCATTTGTTTCATTATTTTTTCTAAATTATCACCTTGTAGCATTGTTTCAAACATTTCATTCATGCCAGGCATAGCCATAATATTAGACATATTTTGTTTTGCTTGTTGACCACGACCAGCTGTTCTGGCTGCCTTTTTTTCGGCTACTTTTTTGCGTAGAGCATTTTTCTTTTCTTCAGGAGTTAATTCTTTTGATTTTTCCGATAATTCCCGATTAAGTTCATTATCCAATTTTTCAGCGTCTTTAATTTGTTCTTCGGAAACTTTTAATGAATTATCTAAATCTGTATCATTATCGTCCAAATCATCCATGCTATCATCGATTATTTTATTATTCCCCAAAAAATTCATATCTATATTGTTACTAGGTAAAGTGGTTTTATACTGGTTTCCTATAGGTTTAACTATTTTTGTGTCTATCTTATTATTTGTGTACAAACCCATATTCGGATTGAATGGCATTTCGAAAACATCTTTCTCTAAAGCTGCCTGAAAAGATCTAATAAAATATGGTTGGACAATTTGTTCAATTATATAATTTTTGGTACTGGAACATTTATTATCTATTTTTGATTTTATTAATTTTGATTGTTGATTGTCCGATAGTTCATTATTAATTTTTATAAATTTATTCATTATGATTTTACAATAAAATAATACATAATTTCTCGCTATTTTCTTTAAAAATATTTTTACCCTCTCATAAATTTTTTTGGATACAATATATGTATTATAATAATAATTCAATAAATCTAAAAATTTACTACCAATATTTGACTGCGAAATTGATTCAATCAGTTGTCTTGCGAACATATTAATTATACTACTCATCAAAAAAGTAGACAAAAAATAAACAGCAACTATCGTATTAACAAAACCATAAACAAATACGATATTATAAATTAATGAAATAAATCCGGATACTACTGAAAAACAAACGGAAATAAACATGGTGTGTCCCAAAAATTTACCAATGTCCTTTAATTTGTCGCTTAACCGATCAGCAAGTAAATTCATTAAAGTTAATAATAGCATTAACAAATTAGATACAAAAAATTGTATATCAAAAAGATATTCCGAAAAAAATACATACTTTAAAAAAATAAATAAATACAATAGAAAAATTGTCACCGTATTGGAAAGTTCATTGGCCATTATTAGTGTATATAGAATATTATTATAAATATTATTCTATATCATGAACGATAGCATATAGAGAAAAATTTTTTTTAATAAAACATAATGTATTCATCAGATTCTTGCAAATCTTCGAATAACATCTTTCAGATTGTATTCATCAGATTCTTGCAAATCTTCGAATAACATCTCTCAGATTGTATTTTTGTTAATAAACATTTACGAGGTCCCAAATAATTTCTTTTTTTTTGACTGATTTCAAATAATTATTAATTCTACCGAAATGATCAGTTGATTTAAATGATGGATAGGAAACTTGTTGTCTATCTTTGAAATTTTTTACTTTACCATATGTTAATCCAGTTAGTGTTTTATCAAAACCCAATGGAGATGGATGAGAACTTGTGATAATATGGTGTCGATATGGATCAATATTTTGACACAATCTATGTGCCTCACCACCCCAAACTACAAAAACTAGATTTTCGAATTTATCATTAAAATATGTCAGTAGATCATCAGTGAAATCTTTCCAAATAGCTTTATGGACATTTTTCTTTGTAAATAATGTAGTAAACGAAGCATTCATCAGAAAACATCCCTGTAATACCCATGCCGATAAACATCCTCCACTTGGAATTTCGCTAATGTGATTAAATGTCAATAGATTATCATAAATATTATGTAAAGATGGTGGTTTTGGATAATTTAATGGTACAGAAAAACTAAATCCCATTGCTTGTGGAATCATTTTATTATTTATTTTATTGGCGCCAGGATATGGATCCTGACCAATAATTATTACTTTTACTTGTTTTGGTGATAATACATTAAAAGCATTAAATACTAGTTCAGCATGTGGTAAAATTGTATCTTCTTTTTTTAATAAATATTCAGATAATATACGTTCCATACCCTGAAAATATTTTTTATTTTCCACTATTGTGAAAAAATCATTCCATGCTGGATTAAATATCAAAGATCTAAGTTTAACTTTGCCATCAGGAAAACATTCTTTCCATGATTTGAAAGAATAATTATTGGTATCAGCAAAAATATAATTTGTTAATGACCTATTACCAATAATCGATTCAACATATTTATTTGGTAATGAAGATGATTTTTTTATGCTGTGTTTTTTTGGGATAATGACTTCATCATCGTCGGATTCATCATCTTCATCCATAAATTTTACTGGGAGTGATAAACCATCATCATCACTATCCGTTTCATCATCTGAATCAATATCCGGTTCTGAAGTTGGTTTGACAGACATTAATATATTTGGTATTAAATATATTTTAATAACAAATTTATTAATTACAAAATCTCTTTCAATTTTTTATTATCTACCCATTAATTCTGAATTTTTTGATAAGATGTTCAGTAGCTGCATTATCTATTAATGCATCAACGTATGGCTGAATTTTATGATATATTTTACCAATTGTTACATCTGATGTCACAAATAATTTAGCTATGTCTTTTTTATCGATATTCAAATCATAATATTGTACCATAACCAATATTGATCCAGCGGCGACTGATTGAGGATTGTGATCAGATGCCAATTTCATTTTGGAACAATTGTGAGCAATTCTAACGGCTACCTCTGTATTAATTTTATTAATTTTTAATTTAGGACAATGACGTCTAATATAATCTTCAGCTGTGTTTGTATTAAAATTATCCAAAAATGTGCTAGTATCCGCATTTTTCATAATTCTTTCGAACTGTTTTTTTCCTCTGGTTACTTTCTTTTCATCCAATTTGAAAAAACTAGCAATTTCTTTATCATTACGCGGATTTTTATTCATCTCACATGCTTTAAATACACATGCAGCAATAATACTAAGTCTATTTTCACCACGAATAATAATTTGTTTGCCAGCATTAATACCAGTTTTATGTTTACAATCGCTTAATCTTTTGTATAAAATTTTGGCTGAATCAACAATAATTTTGGGTATATTATTTTTAGAACAAATTTGAGAAATATACTCAAAAACAGAATTTAAACTTCTTTCTTTGTAGACCATTGAATTCCATTTTTGTTTTCTTTTTAGTCGACTGTTACTTGATCCAGCCATAATAGTACCTTGTGAAGATTTTGGAAAGAAAAAATTGGAAGGACATCCACATCGATTTACCCCTTCACCACGATTATCATCATTATTGTATTGTCTCCACTCTGGTCCATGATCAAACATTTCTTCATTAATCATACCACATTCCGAACATACAACAACACTGGTTGATTGATCCACAATCAATGTTCCTTTTGCTTTGCAACCAACACATATTTTAATTTTTGGTTCATCGTCATTATCTTCATTATTTCCATCAATATCCGTTTTTGGAGTTTCCGATTGGATATCAGTATCTGTTGTCAAATTATCCAATGATTCGGAATTATTTTCATTTTTTATTTTATTTAAAATATCCCAAATATCTTCTTCTTCATCAATGGGTTCGGCTGGTTGGATTTCATTTTCGTCTGCCTTGTCGGTCTTATTAAAAACAGATTCTTCTAACAAGAGTGCATTAGGAAACATATTAACAATTGAAACATTATTAGAAATATTTATTTTGATTTCTTTTTTATTGAAAATATCGTCCTTGTCTGGTATTAAAATTTCATCAAATTCCGAATCCATATCATCATCATGATCCAATAAATCATCATGATTTGTATCCTTCTCCAATTCTAATAGTTCAGAGAAATCAATTTTTAATTTTGGTTTGGTTTTTTTTATTGTATAATTGCCTTTTTCTAGGTCTTCTATGTTTTTTAAACCGGTCAATAACAATTCACTAAGTTTTAGCATCCTACCGTTTAAGTAGTAACTGATTATATCAATTATATCTTTATATCCATTCAAAGCGCATTTTAATATATTTTTATAAATTCAATTTTTATCGAATTTAACAAAAAATATATTATTGGAAAAATTTTCCTATATGCCAATCCTTTTAATAAAAAATTGAATTTATAAAAATTATAGAAGCCTATTAAATATGTAACAGATTACATAATTAATTACAGGCATTAATCATGATTAGAATAAATATAGTGAATCCAGAAAAAAATGAGACAAAGAAACAAATTTGTTATCATAATTTAACTGTAGCAGATCAGTATCACAATTTAGGATACTTTATTGCTGCTTCCCAAGCATGGCTTAAACACAATCCTACTAAAATTTTTCAAGATCTTGAAAAAATGTTGCGAAAAAATAATTTTAATACACATTTATATGCAAAGCCGGTTGATACTTCCAAAATAAAATTATCCATGCATAAAAAAAAAAGAAAAAAAAAAAGAAAAAGAAAAAGAAAATGAAATAAATATTGAATATATGTACGAATGCATTTTTAGTTGTAGGCCAAAAGAATTAGCATTGAAAGAAGTGCTAAGTATTTGGAGTACATACAGAGAAAATTTTGAAAAATTAGCATTTGCTGCCATGATCGTATTAGATAAAGATGAGATTGATAAAAATAATCCAAATATTGAAATATTTGATGATAATAAAATTAATATCATCAAAGACATCATTGACTGTACCAAAAAAATAGTTGCTGAAAAAATAAGTGCTGATGAATATATTAATGAAATATTTTTGCAGCATACAAAAGAGTTTGGTGTCGAGCCAATAATCAAACTAATTGGATTAAATAATAGTGGTCGAATTTATGGCATATTCAATGAAGATAACAATTTATTATCAAATATGGGTTTTTTGATAAAACTAAATGAGTCATCGGAAGAATCAGAAAAAAATTTAATAAATTTATTAAATTTGAGGATGTAATCTGCATTCACTTTGTTCTTTTGATTAACATCTGATGTTAGCAAATTAAATCTCGTTGTTTTTTAATTCTTTTCTGTTTTTGTACTCGGCCAACATAACAGTATCAAAATCGCTTTGGTCAATATCCACGATAACATTTGGATCTGTCACAATATCTAAAATATGATCAACAATTTTTATTTCGAATGTGTTATCAAATAATTCTGGGCTTTTCTTTTTAATATTATCATAATCTTCTTTATTTTCTTCGCAAATATAAACACATCTGACACCAGCTTTTTTGGCTCCAGCTAATTTAGTATCAAGCCCACCAATTTTACTAATTTTACCAGTAAGTTCAATTTCTCCTGTCATTGCAATTGTTTTACTAATTTTTTTTCCTAATAATACAGAAACAAATGCTGTGGTAAATGCACAACCCGCAGATGGACCATCTTTTGGTGTACCACCATCTGGAGCATGTATATGGAATCCGTACGGGAAATTTTCCATTATGCTGTCCCTTGTTTTATTATTTAAAATATTAATTGCTGTAGTCAATGCGCATACTACTGATTCGCGCATAACTTGTTTTTGATTACCTGTTAATTTGAGTTTAAGGTTTGTTCCATCACTAGAACCACCGATATAATTTTTATAAATTTGTATTGGTATGATACCGCCCATACCGAAAGTAGTAGCATATAATCCATTTACGACACCAATCAAATTATTTTTATGTATTTCTTCAACCAATAATGTTGGTTTATCCAAATATTTATGAACAAGTTCGTGATCTATAATAATTTTTTCTTCAAAATCCAAATTAAAAATTTTATTTAAAATTTCTTCATCTAAATGTTCCTCTATTTTACTTTTTTTGTATTTTACATATGGCGCTAATCCAGTGGCTTTATTTTCTGATATTTCATCAGATTCAATAAAGTTATTTTTTGTTTCGAATGTATTTATTTCCATGTATTTTTTCCTCATTAATTCGCGGAATGGGCCTCTCATATAAAATCGATCAATATTGAGTTTAAGCAATATTTGTTCTAATTTTCGCTTGAGTTCACGAACTCCTGCTTCAAGAGTGTATTTTTCGATAATATATTTTATAACAGTATCATTAATATCTATTTTGCTTCTATTAAAACCAATATTGGTACAAAGTTCTTTGAGCATATAATTTTGTGCGATTGTTATTTTTTCCTGTGTAGAATATGCCGAAATATTAATTTCTTTAATTCTATCCAATAAAATAGGATCCAATTTACTTGAATCATTGTAGGAAAAAACAATTAAAACACCACTCAGATCAAATTCAATTGATGAAGAATAAAATCTGTCCTGGAAATGTTGGTTCATATTAGTATCCGTAATATGTATTAACGTATTATAAATTTCATTTGTATCATTTCTTTTGGAGACCTTGTCTACTTCATCAAAAAACATAACACAACGCCAATTACCTGCTTTAATCATTTGTCTGACAATCATTCCATATTGTGCACCAGCGTATGTAAAACTGTGACCAATTAAATCAGCCGAATCGCTCATTCCTCCCAAACCAACAATTGATAAAGGTATATTAAGTGCAGTACTAATACTTTTAGCTAATAATGTTTTGCCAATACCTGGTGGACCAACCAAACCAATAACCTGTCCTGTTGATTCTGGGTTTTGAATCCATTTACCGACTAATTCTATTAAAACTTTTTTACTATTTTCGTGTCCGTATACTGTTTCATCTAAATTTTTTGCTACATTTTGTAAATAGGCCCTGGATTTAGACATTGATTTTTTAATATCCGAAAAATCATTTTTGGAATCTTTTGGTTTCCACGGAAATTGCATTAATCCATTAATCGCCATTTGTAATTTATAATTATTTTCGCCGGATTTAATTTCATTTATTTTTTCTAAAATATAACTTTTAACATTATCTGGCATATTTACTAGTGTGGCAAGTCTTTTCTCCAGTAAAACATTTTCTGGTGTTAAAGTTTTTAATTTGGCTAGTTCATTTTTGAGCAAGTTAGAACTTTTTTTAAGTTTGATCTGTGAATAAAATGACAAATTATGATAAATAATATCGCATAATGTTACGCCACTAATTTTTTTATCTTTTAACACATTGAAAAGAAAGAATGCATTACTAATATTTTGGTCATTTCCCATTAATAATAAATTGATAATATTAAACATTGTTTTAACATCAGAATGAACAAATTCTTTCATGATGAAATTGATGTGTTTATTACTCAAATCATTGAATATATTATAATCAGCCACTATTTTTTCGACTAATTGTTCGGAATTATTGACAAAATAACAACTGCTATTTATTAATTTTGTATATTTGGTGTAAAAATTACCATCGATTTGTGGATAATTATTTTTAATAATATTTTTGGATTCCGTTCTTACATTAAACAAATATTTAGAATATATTTGTGAGGTTCTAATGTATGCATTTAATGAATCTGTAGAAATGTATCCTTCAAAAGTAAATTTAACTGGTAAGCTCTCAATAATAATAGTTATATTACATGTATTTTCTATTAAACTATCATATTTACTGGAACTTTTGGTGACAATAAATTTATTATTATAATTAGGTGATACAGTGTTATTATTTTTTTTGATATATTTATCAATTCTGATATTTAATGCAACGAATACCTTATTGTAGAGCTCAAAAAGTTCGACATCATTTTTGTCCAATAAATAGGTATATTGTTCATTGATGTAAAGTTTAAAGAAATCATCCATGGAAAAAAATCCATTATCTTTACAAAGTGATAAAAGTTCGAGTTTTATTTCGTAAAAGGGATTATTTTTTGCTTCGTTAATATTTTCTAATAATTCCATCATATTTAATCCCTCGTAAATATTTCTATGAACAGAATTATAATTTTGGATGCTTGTATTTTTGTTATTATCTTCAGTTTGCGTATCAGAATCGTAGGTGCTGCCGTATTCTTTATAAATTTTTACCAAATTGTTATTATATATCTTGATCATTGATCGTATCATTGTATCTAATTGTTGCAAAATGTAATTTCTACTATTAATATCGATAACCCAATCATTAAATATTTTTTTGATATGTTTTTCGAAGTTTATGATATGATCTGTATATTTTTTATAGGTATTCTTAAGATGCTGATTTTTTATCTCTCTGATACCGTAATTGTTTTCTACCATTTAATTTATACTAATAATTTTTTTTAATAATTCATATCCAAGTCAAAAATTCCAGCACTAAAAATGCGCAACCACATAAAGTACATTTGGGATTCGATAGTACATTTTTTTTTACGCAAAAATGCACATCGACGCCAAATACGCAACCACACCATTTTTTTATTATCATAATCAAAACAAGAGCATTTTTGTACTGGTTTTTTTTTAACATAAAATTTTTGTTCTAAAAAATGGTGCCAAGCTTGTCTAAATTTTTTTTTTTCATCGACCTATTAGATTTTTTCAAAAATGATATAAAAATAAACTAGTCATAGAAGATCAGGATAACAGATGTCAACTCGTGGAAGGAAAAACAACAAAACCGAAGAAGTTCAAAGTGACAATGAAGAAAATATGGATAGCGGATCAGAAATGAATAATAATAAAAAACAAAGCAAAAATGTAAAGGGAGGCAAGAAGAATAGTAAAAGCAAAGAAGTCCAAAGTGAAGCAGAAGACGACGCAGAAAATAGTGGGTCAGAAATGAGTGAAGATGGTGGAAAACAAGGAAAAAATACAAAAAATAATCTCAAAGGTGGTAAAAAACCCGCACCATCGAGAAGCAAATCCAAGACACCCCAAACTGCAGCAAAAAGAGGAGCAGGATCCAAAGGTCGTGGAAAAAAGGCGGCTACTACTAAACAAACAAAAGGTTCCAAAACAGCCAAGAAAGGTCGCGGATCAGCTAAAGAAAATGATAGATATTTCAAACTAATTGATGCCAAAACGGGAAGATCATATGGCAGATATACTGGTGATACCCCCAAGCAAGCAGCCAGTAAAGGATTCACCAAAATGCTTCAAAAAATGAAAGTTGAAGGAAAAACTCCACCAAAACAATCAACAACAATTTATTTACGCGAATCAACACGTGGTAGTGCCAGAAAAATTTATGGTTATGAAGCTTCAAGACTAAAATTACCGAAGCCACAAAAATTAGTAATAACTGATAAAGAAACCAATAAGAAAAAAACTATTGTTTACCATTATAGAAATAAAATTAAAAAAGTACCAGTACCAGAACAAATTGGTGGTGCCAAAACTCTCCGTTCCAAGAAAGCTGCTACTAAATCTAGCCCAAAAAAGAAAACACAAAAATCTAAGACAACAAATGCAAAATCAAGTGGCAAATCATCGGGTAAAGCATCCCAAAAAATAACAAACAATAAATCATCCAATAAAAAATCTAGCTCTCGTGGATCATCAGGACCAAAGAAAGGATCAACTGGTAAATCAACTCCAGTTAAAAAAGGAGTATCAGCGAAAGCATCTACATCAAACTAAATAATTAGTAACGTTTAAACATTTATTATTGATTGCATTATTAACCAATAATAAATAGTAACTTATTAAAGAATTTAAATAACATATAAAAAATGGGTTCAATACAATGAGAAGTTTTATTAAAAAATATAAATTTGCTAACTAATTTAAGAAATATACTTATGACATCTAAAGAAAAATCAGCAGAAATACTTAGTCAAAATATTAGGAATAAAAATGCAACGCGAGCTATTGTAACAAAAAATGATACTGGTACCGATATTTTAAGCGTAAAATCAGAACCAACTGTATCCAAAACAGTAACAGAAACTACCGCATCAAAATCGGTATCTCCAACATCAAAAAATATTTCAGTATCTAAACAAAAAAATATTTTAGCTTCAATAAAAGAAAAGAATCCAATAACAGAAGAAGCTACTGTTATTTCTAGTACCACTAACAAAGATACTGATGATATCCTAGCAGAGATTAAGGAGCACCTATCTAAATTTAAAACTGTTGATGAAACAAAATTTGATACTACTGCCAAAGATGTAGTTTTGGATTTAGGAAATGGAGATAAAATTGGAACAAAATGTATGCTTCATTATTTGAGCCAAAATGATCAATTATTTCCAAAGGAGGGAACTGAATGCGCACCAATTATTGGAAAATACTTAACAGATAATGAATTAGATCTTACTAAATTATTTAAAATTAGTGGTGATTTTAAGAGAGATCATGCATTTTACAAAAATTTGTATGAATTTATCATATCACTAGCCAATGGAGTCACGAAAGATGCTAGATTTAAAAATATGGATGGACTTCAACAATTTATAAATGGAGGCATTAATTATTTTAATTCATTTATTAATAAGTACCAAGTTATTGATGAGCCGCTAATAAATTCGACCTATAATTTACTGTTATTACTCAATGCATTTACATATAAACGAGCTAATGTTAGTGCTAATGCTGATATGTCCAAACTTATCAAAATAAATAATGATGTTCAAAAAGCTATTCAAGAAAATATTAATTTATACAATAGCATTGATACAAAGAAATTTTCACAAAATATTGCATTCAGTGAAACATCCACAAAATTAAATAATGAAATAAAAAAATTAATTGAAGCATTAACCGAAAGATTTAATAAATTGGGTTCCCAAAAAATCCAACTAGAAAAAAATATTAAGGAATTATCTAGCGAAACAAATTATATTCGACAAATTGTTACTGATCCTAATATAAAAACTCTCGCTAATAACATAATGAAATAATTATTGTGTTACTTTTTTTTTGGGTATATTTTTTATCTAAATTCTTTTTAATATATATAGGGATAATGTCAAATATACTCCAATCAATTGATCCTAAAATATTGTTAAAAAATTTGCAAGACCTAAATGATTTATCAAAACAAGTTTCTCAAGAAATTGAACAACGTAATAAAATACTGGAAGCAGGACTAAATAATTGTAAAAATTGCCAAACAAATCTTAATAATAAAAACATAGCGTCAGTACCAGTACCACGTTAAATAAATTTTTAATATTGTATTTAATATTGTATAAAATATAATATTAAATTATTATAATGTGTGATAATATATGGAATTTTAAACAATTAAATGGACAAGAGAAAAAATTAGGGGAATTCATTAAAGAAATCAATAATATTATCACCCATACACCACAATCCAATTTTAATGAAGCTGATGCGAATATAATTTTTGGATCTGTTTGGTTGGGAAATATACATGCTGCCCACGATTTTAATTTTGTGACGAGTGAACGAATCAAATATATTATCAATGCAACAAGTGACATCGAAAATAAATTTCCTTTTATTCATTATCAAACGTTACCAATTACTGATATAAATGCGTGCTATAAAAATTTTATACAAATGATTGAAGATGGTGCCGATATTATATATAAGGCTATTTGCGAAAACAAACCAATTTTAGTTCATTGTAAAAGAGGGCACCATCGATCAGCATCCGTAGTTGCATTTTATTTAATGAAATATCATAATATGTCATTAATTGATGCTATTTGTATGATAAAAAAAGCAAGACCCACCACATTTAGACGCATGACATGTTTATTACAAACGTTAATACATTATGAATATAGTAGGGTTAACCTGCTACATAGTAGATAATAATTAGTTTGTTAAATTTTCCATGTTTTCATTAAGAGCCCAATAATATGGAAATAATGATTTTGATATTATTTTTGTTTTCTTATTTTCCACTTGCAATTTTTGGAATTCCTCTTTGGTTAATGTATGGCATGATATTTTATTTTCTATTTCAGTGATAATATCATCAATTTTTGTAATTTGAGGATTTATTTTTGTTTCTATATCAGTTCTTTTTTCTAATTGAATTATATCCAAAAAAATATTAATATGGTTTAGTCTTTCTATTAATTGTTCCATTATATATTGATAACATAGATTGTTTGTTAATAATATATAACACATTATCTGTAGTGATGTTCTATATTTTTGTATTTTAGAATAGTGCCAGAATTTAATTTATTAATATCTATTTTGAGAAGAACATCATTTTCCGAATTTGATTTTTTCCTATGGTGTGCAGTATTGTTTTTTTTTATTAATTTGTCTGGAAGATTTTTAATTAGGGAATCAATATTTTCATTGATACTATTTCCTTTTGGAATTTCCTGTACTGTATTATTGATATCGTCATCATCGTCGTCATCATCGGTTGCAATATTGATGGTTTCTAAAATTTTCATTTTATGCATGCCATGATAAATAGAATTACACAAGTCACTTATCTCGTTTATTTTTTCCTGATAGAAATGATTTTCCTCATTTTGATGTGATATTAGCCAAATCATTGTTTCATTTATTACTTTCATTAATTTGTTTACATCTGATTCTTTTAAAGAAAAATAATTTGATTTCAACGAATAATTAAGAGTTAAACATGTTAATTGGAGTTCATCCCTCATGGTAAAATTATCATTTTTTTCAAATATTTTTTTATCCTCATATTTTTTCATAATATCTTCAGTAAATTTATTAATTTCATTTATTTTGGCAACAAATTCAATAGTAGTACTAGCATTTGTAGTATATAGCCAAATTTGAACACTACCAAGATAATCTGTTACTAATTCAATATCTTCATCCATGAATTTACTAACTGGATTATTTACTACCGTCATAATATTATTACATAAATCAGAAATAGTTTTTTTAAGGGCTTTGGTTTCTTCTTTTTCATATTCGGATGGATCATTGGGTAACTGGATTTTTTCATATTGTTGTAAATTTTCATTATCATCATCATCGCCATGAATCTCGGCAGTATTTGACACGATGTTGCCGTCTTTGAAACAATCATTTTTTTTGTTAACTTGTGCAATTAATGGGGCATATGTTTTACTTAGGCGTTCATTTCTTTTCTCTAATTCATCCACTGGTAAATCTGATAAATCCTTATCCTTTATCCAATTTAAATTATTTTTAACATCCATTCTAATTACTTTTTTGTCTGATTTCGTGAGCGCATATGCATCATCCTTGAGATTAAGCATGATCGAATTACATATATTATTTATTTTGTGCAATAACCCAATTTTAAGGGAATATATTGTATCAACTTCTTCATTTTTTTCAGCTTCTAAAATAACACTATCAATTTCATTTCGGGACATTCGGCCTTTAGCACCCCAAGTAGATGTTATTTTGATACTATTTTGAACATCCGATCTTTTTTCGTGAGCAGTAACATGAAGTATACCATTAATATCGATATTGAAAGTTATTTTAATAGTAGGATATCCGCGTGGTCCTTTTTCGAATCCAGTGAGATCAAATGTGCCGACATGGAAATTATTTTTTGTTAATTTTCTTTCACCTTCAAAAATTTTAATACTAACAGTATCCTGATCATCACTATCCGTAGAAAATATACTTGTTTTGCTAGTTGGTATGGTTGTATTACGTGGAATAATAATAGTCATTTGTTTTTGTAATGTTTCCACTCCCAAAGATAATGGTGTAATATCTAATAAAACTAAATTATCTGAAAATGGATCTTCTTTATGGGTTATAATATAACCGTATATAGATGCACCAGCTGAAACCACTTCATCCGGATTTAATGTCGTTGTGACATTTTTTATATTGGTGTTTTGGAAAAAATTCAAAATTAATTTCTGAATTTTGGGTATCCTGGTGGAGCCGCCTACTAATATAACATCATCAATATCATGTTTGGTTAAACCAGCACTTTCTAATACATCACACAATGGTTTCATACACATAATAAATAATTCATTACAGATGGTTTCAAAAAAACTTCTCGTTATGACATGATACAATTTTTTGCCATTATGAAAATCATCAACACATACAACAGCCTTATCATTGGTAGAAAGAATTTTTTTAGCATTTTCAACAGAATTTTTTAATTTTATTTGCGCCAATTTACTTATTTTTAAATTTTTAATCTTATTTTGTTTTCTGAATTCAATAAGTACATGATTCATAATAAGATAATCAATATCTTCTCCTCCGAGATGTGTATTTCCGCCTACAGCTAATGTTTTAAAAACTCCTTTTGAAATGTTCATAAGAGAAACATCAAGTGTTCCGGCACCAAGATCGTATATAATAATATTACCACCAGTTTTTTTTTTCCACTGTTTACTTCCTAAACCATATGCGAGTGCCGCTGCCGTTGGTTCGTTAATAATTTTTAAAATATCCAAACCGGCAATTTTTGCAGAATCGAGGGTGGCTTGTCGTTGCGCATCATTAAAATATGCCGGAACAGTTACAACAGCCTTAGTAATATTTTTATGAAGATAATTACTTGCCATTCGTTTTATTTCTATTAATATCTGTGCACAAATTTCTTCTGGACGATATATATTTTTGTGCGTAACACTAGTATCCTTTTTATCAAGTTGTACTAAAATATTATGATAATTACTTTCATCATCGATAATATCATAAGAAATTAATTTTTTAATTTGTTCAATAACCGGATCATCCATTCTTCTACCAATAATTCGTTTAATGTCATAAATAGTATTACCAGGACTAACATCTTTCATGGATAACGCATTATGTCCCACTAATTTAGCAGATTTATAAAAAGCTACTACACTTGGTACAGTCCTATTACCAAATTGATCAGATATAATTTCAAAACGTTTATTTCTCCATACACTAACGCACGAAAATCTAGTTCCTAAATCTATTCCAATAACATGTTCATTATCATCAATTTCTAAATCACAATCATTCGCATTATTTGGTATATTTTTTAATTTGGATTTTTGTTTTTTTATTATTTTTTTGGTTGTACCTCCTGATTTCTTATCCATGTTGTGATAATACTAATCTATATATAAAATTATCATTAATTAAACGTGATGTCAATATGCCGCACCCTTAAAAAATATGAAAATGTATATATTTATATGAAAAAGTCTCGTAAAAATATATGCATTCTCATATATTTTTAGAGAGCCATAATAAAAAAATTGATAAATAAATTTATAGAACTGCTATTTTTGTTAAATAATTTAAAGATTAAATAGTTATTTCCAATAACGATGATCAATTCTGAACCGATATATCGAAATACGCAAATATCGACAGCTAAAATCAGTGTTCAACAATTGCTCGCGCTTAAGGATAGTAAAGTACAACCAATTGATGGATTGAGCATACCCAATATTACTGTTCCGCCGCATCTTATTAGTCGCAAAAGAACAACTGAAGCATGTGATACATTATCTATAAATATTCGCCAATTATTTAATAGTTTAACGGTAGATAATATTTCAAAAGTAAAAGAACAACTTCGAAATATTATTATAAAAGCGCAAAATATCGAAATGATAGAAGAAATTGCGCAAGAAATATTATCAAATTTTGTCATAAGTGAACAAAATATTAAAAATTACATGCATCTATTAAATTCTGTTAGTGCAGCATGTGTTTTGATACCATGTAAACAAGAAACCATTGGCCAAAATACTGGCAGTGTTTCCCCAACTATTGGAAACTGTTTTTTGAAAAAATGCAGGGATATGATATTTAATTCAATCCAAGAGGCAAATATTAGAAGTATTGCCGAGCTTGATCAGGATGATATGGATGAACTCGATAAATATAATAGACAACGTGAAAAAATTAATAATTTGGTTACTACAATTTGTTATTTGTATGAACAACGATATACTTCAAATATTAAATTAACTTCTATGCATTTATGTCCATTATTAAATACAATAATGACTTCCTACAAAAAAAATCAGGATAAAATGAAAGAAATGGGAAATCCGAATATTGAAGATTGTACAGACGAGAATGAATATGAAATATTAAGAAAAATGTGTACTCTATATGCAGAACAACTGTATATTTTTATGAATCGAGAAGCACGCGAATTTGTCAAAGACGCTGAAATTACAAAAGGTCAAACACTTAAAAATATGATTGATCGTTTTAAAACTGAAGTGATTCCGACTCTTACGGAAGAATTTATTATTTCTAAATGTGATAGTATCGTTTATTGATTCATCTTGTAAATAATTTTTAATCAATAAATAATAATTTTTTTATTATTTATTGATAATATTTTATGATTATCTAATTATATTCCTCAATAAATTCGGTATAATCAGGGTAGTAAATCCATATAAAAGTATATAAATTTATTTATTATAATTGCAATAATGCGATCCAAAGAAATTCTCAAATTACTTAAAGTTTCAAGAGTTACTTTATCATCTTACGTTAAATCTGGTTTAATTAAAGTTACTCTGTTATCTAATGGTTATTATGATTATCATGATGATTCTGTTT
>Ga0335394_10001146_pt1 | contig 29424 bp, 24 predicted proteins | sample MAT03_FD_205741 | JGI IMG/M metagenome (GOLD analysis project Ga0335394, IMG submission 205741) | Freshwater microbial communities from Lake Fryxell liftoff mats and glacier meltwater in Antarctica - MAT-03 (spades assembly) (version 2) ...
GTTAGGAGATTTGGCAGAACAGCAGGGTGAATACACTAAAGCTATATCCTATTTGCAACCAGCTTTAGAGATTTTGCAACGATTGAAGTCACCGGATGCTGAAGGTGTGAGTGCAAGTCTTGATAGGGTAATGCGTAATTCGTAATTACTGAAAGATTTTTTATCTCACGCAAAGGCGCAAAGGCGCAAAGAAGAAGGTAAGAGTGCAATACGGTTCGGTTAAGGTACATAGTCCTTAAAGATCCCCCTTAGTCCACGCCAGTCACTCATGGGGGAAACCCCCAAGACCGCGCTGGCTCCCCTTAAAAAGGGGGAAATAGAGCCATTCTTAGCCCCCCTTTTTTAAGGGGGGTTGGGGGGATCGGTCTTATCCGAAGCGTATTGCATAAAAGTGGGATTTAAGTAAATGAAAACTGCTGTAATGAACCTCGGAGCATCGTTGATGAACCTCAGAGCATCGTTGATGAACCTCGGAGCATCGTTGATGAACCTCAGAGCATCGTTAATGAACCTCAGAGCATCGTTGATGAACCTCGGAGCATCGTTGATGAACCTCAGAGCATCGTTGATGAACCTCAGAGCATCGTTGATGAACCTCGGAGCATCGTTGATGAACCTCAGAGCATCGTTGATGAACCTCAGAGCATCGTTGATGAACCTCAGAGCATCGTTGATGAACCTCAGAGCATCGTTGATGAACCTCAGAGCATCGTTGATGAACCTCAGAGCATCGTTGATGAACCTCGCAATAGAGACGCGATAAATCGCCGTCTCTACAATAATTATTCCTTTGTAGAGACGGCGATTTATCGCGTCTTCGTGATTAGGGAATTTATAGCAATTCAGGATAGAGAATCAGGATCTACACCAAGCGATCGCAACCGTTCTCGTAATAATTGGGTTTCTTGCTTTGCTTGTTGAGCTTCTTGTTGAGCAAGTTTTTTATCTTCTTCTGGTGTTAAAAACCTTTGTCCTTGCTGGTTATACCAATACATCCACTCTCGCGGAATGCCTAGATAAGTTCCTCGTTCGATGCCAATTCCTAAACCTATTTCTGGCAACCAAACAGGATTACCATCTTGAAATTCATAAACATTGTTAACTAATTTGTAAACTTCCAAACGTGGCTTACGGCGACGAAATGGGTTGTAGACTACATAATACAAAATCCCCAATTTTGCATACTCTGCTTTTTTGGTTGAGTACTCATTGCGATATGTCTGAGACACCACCTCAAGTGCTAATATAGGTAATTTCTTCTCTTCCCAAAGCACATAACTGGGGCGGAGATTTTCATCATAAAATCGCTGTACCCCCAAACTCAAAAACCCATCTGGCACGATTGGCGGTAAATCTGGGTCATAATAAATCCCCATATCTATACCAAAAAACCAATCCATTCTTTCTGGCCATGCCATTGCGAGTATTGCTTTGAGCAAACCGGGAATTAAATCTTGTAATTCATTATCCACAGGGGTATCGTCAGAGTCTGGTAGTTCCTCAGATGAGGGCAAACAAGCTAATGGATTGTACTGTAACATGATGAATTTACTAATTCTCTGAATAATCCGATCATAGATGTAGTTATCAAGTCCTGTCTCTCCACTAGCGCAAAGTGGACAATTTGACAATCTTTAATCCTAAAACTACTTGTCGTATAGTCATAATCTGTCCGCACGCAACCAGAACGCAAGACACCTAATATATGGTTCGAGAACTCGAAAGAAAACGCCAGAGTGCCAAGTTTCCCGAAACTGCACCGGCTGCTAATCCCGTATTTTTTAGAACTTATAGCCGCCGTACCAAGGCGGGACTAAGGGAAACATGGGATGAGGTATGCGATCGCACTCTACTCGGCTTAATCAAGCTAGGGAAGCTAACTCAACAAGAAGCCGACATACTCGATCAGATGCAGCGCAACTTGAAAGCTATGCCCAGTGGACGCTGGCTATGGGTTGGTGGTACAGACTGGATAACCAAGCCAAAGAACTTCTCCGGCGCTTATAATTGCACCTCTACCAATCTCGAAGACTGGAGTGCCTTCGGGTTAATGATGGATTTGGCAATGATGGGCTGTGGGACTGGAGCCGTCCTAGAACCACAATTTATCAACCAGTTGCCCCCCATCCGTAATCATTTGAATGTCACTGTCCAAGGTGAAATTGGCAACACTCTTCAACAACTGCGACGTGAATATACTGAAACTCATATAGAAGGTAATAGCGTCACTATTCACGTTGGAGATAGCCGTGAAGGTTGGGTGGAATCATATCAAACCCTGTTGGAACTCTCCACTAATAAACAATTTTCGACAGAAGTTGAAGTATTAGTTGATATCAGCGATGTCCGCAAAGCCGGAGAAACTCTTAACGGCTTTGGAGGAGTTGCTAATCCGGTGAAATTGCCCGGACTTTATCAGCGTTGTGCCTCTATTCTCAATAAAGCTCTAGGACGACAATTAAGTTCAATTGAATGCTGTTTGTTAATCGACCAAGCGGCTGTGACAATTGTTGCAGGGAATATTCGGCGCTGTCTCCCTGAAGATGCTTTAGTTCATACTTCCAAAGGTCTTGTTCCCATTTGCGATATCCAAGTGGATGATTTAGTGCAAACTCCTTTAGGATTTCGGCGAGTTGTTGATAAATTTGACCAAGGATTTCAGGATGTCTATGAAATTGAAACTAATGGGACTTACCCTAGAGCAACTTTAAACCACAAACAAGCAGTTCTTGCAGATGCTCAAGGGGGAATTACCTGGAAGGCGATCGCAAATCTAGTTGAGGGCGATCGGCTACTGCACAATACACAAGTTCTACCTGGTACAGTTACCCATCTACCCCCTGATTTTACTGAATCTCGACCCTTAAACAGTCGCACAGCTAAGTCCTTTGTAATTCCCGAATTGACATCTGAGGTTGCTTGGCTAATTGGGTTAACCCACGGTGACGGCTATGTTGCTCTCGGTCGGAATAAGTATAATAAGCCTTATGGCCGGGTTGAATGGGCAATGAACAGCTTAGATACGGAACTCACAGCTAGAGTTCAAGCCAAAATAGATGCTGCTTTAGCTTTATTTGGATTGACTGCTACTCATGGCATCATCAAGGGCGAAAATACTGCCAAATCAATCTGTTCATCTATTCGATTAGCTGAGTACTTCCATCGCTACATCAAGCAACCTAATATTTCCCTAGCAATTCCTAGTTTTATTTTGCAGGGTTCAGTAGATATCAGGGCGGCTTACCTAGCTGGATTAATGGACAGTGACGGTGCTGTGAATAACCGACCCCCTCACTTAGTTACCTCAGTCTATCGGTCATTTATTAGACAAGTTAGCGCGGTTTTATCCAGTTTGGCGATCGCTGGCAGAATTAGCATTATCCATCCACAACAGTCGGGATGGCAAGTTAAGTACAACCTTACAATTCCAGCCCTCAAAGAGCGTTACAACGCACTTATTGCACCTCACTCAGTTAAAGGGTGTGTGAAAAAAGGACTTAAAATGTATGGTTTCACCGTCCCTGGTGCAATCATGCGGGAAGCTTACACCTATAGCGAGATGCGAGATATGGGATTCCAAGGCTCTCGCACTGTTGATGCCAATTATGAACGCTATATCGTTGAAGCTGATATCTCGCTAGATATTCCAGTTAGTGTTAAAGGACTGGGCAGTTATGATCATGTCCACACTTACGATATTGAAGTCGAAGAAGCTCATTGTTTCTATTGTGATGGCTATCTGACACATAATAGTGCTGGCATGAGGCAAGGTTCTAGCGAAGATAGTTTGTTCGCCGATGCCAAAGATAATTTATGGCAGCAAGATGAAAATGGCAACTGGCGAATTGATCCAGAGCGTGATGCACTTAGGATGGCAAATCATACCAGAGTTTTTCACCGCAAGCCAACATTAGAAGAATGTATTGATGCTGTCCGCAAACAGTATTACAGTGGCGAGGGAGCGATTCAATGGGCTGGTGAAGCTGTGGCGCGATCGAACATTGATTTGCTGCCAACTCCTAACTTAAAGATTGATTTCTTGAAAGCTTACGAACAAGGATCAGCAAAACAGTGGTTACAGGAACGTTATCCAAATCTTGATGCTAATGAGTTAGAACATCGTTTGCAGCGATATGCTTTAAATCCGTGTGGTAAGTGATTTTGCCTCACGTTAAAAACCTCGCAAAAACGGGGAAAGCTGAGATGCTAATCCCGTGGTAATCAAAGGAATTAAAAAGCCTTTGACACCGTACAGCGTAGAGAGTGAAACTGGATTACCCAAAAATTGGTGTCTAGAATATAATCTCTCCAAGAGTGCGGGGGCGTATGTGACAAGTACTTTCTAGTTGCAAGTAAACCATCTGGCAGAAAGAAATTTCTCTATTACTTGAGGTCATATATGCAAAATGTATGCGGAACTACTGCGAATAATCAAGCAGTAGAGCTAGGGGATAAAAAGCCTCTAGGATAACAAATTTGGAAATCATCGGCAGTAACTTCCACTGCAATCTTTCAGAGGTTCACCTGAATCAAATTGACCCACATAACTACAAAGAACAAGAGGAGGCTTTCACTGCTGGGGCGTTATCTGTAGCAGCACTTTTAAATCACAAATTCCTGGAACCACGCTATCAATATAGCCGTGAGTTAGATCCGATTGTCGGAGTTTCTTTTACAGGTTTATTTGATTTCTTTGTCCATGCTTTTGGTGTTGATTGGCTGCGCTGGTGGGAAGAAGGAAGACCCGCAACTGCACAAGGATTAGCTTTCAAACGTGAGGAAAAGAAATACTTAAGTTCTTGGAAAGATATTGTACATCGGGTTGTTTGGGATTATTGCGATCGCCACAATCTCAAACGTCCAAATCGTTGTACCACAGTCCAACCTAGCGGTACTAAAGCTTTATTAACTAATGCTAGTTCAGGATGGCATCCCCCCAAAGCACAAAGATTTATTCGCCGCATTACCTTTGGCAAAAATGACCCAGTAGCCTTAGCTTGTATTGACTATGGTTACAATGTTATTCCCTCTCAATCTGACAAAGATGAACAGGGTAATTTACTTAACGATCCCTTTGATTCACGGGTAAGTGAATGGTTAGTAGAAATTCCGGTTTCTGTATCTTGGGCTGATTTACCTGGGGCTGATGAAATTGATGTTTCTAAATTTTCAGTTTTAGCCCAATTTGATTTTGTTCTCCAGGTTCAACGCTGGTATGTTACTCACAATACATCAGCTACTTTGGAACTTCGCTCTGAAGAAATAGAGAGCCTTGGAGAGCGCATCTACGAAACTATCCAGAGTGATGAAGGATATATTTCAGCAGCTCTTTTAGCTCGTTTTGACGATCTGCAATCATTCCCACGTTTGCCATTTGAACCAATAGACAAATCAACGTGCGATCGCTTAAATCAGGAGGTGAAAGCACGGCGCAAAACAGATGATTTCTGTGCAGTTCTAAGCCGTTACGATTTAGGCGAAATGACAGAAGCTGGACCTAGTGGTTGTGATTCTGATAAGTGTATGTTTCCCGATCAACAACCAAGTTCATAAGGCGAAATGACTAGGGATTAGGGACTGGGGGCTGGGAAGCGGGGGAGAAGAATTAATAATCAATACCCAATGCCCATGCCCCTAACACGTTACGATCAATTAAAAAGTAATAATTTTTTACGGCAGTACAAGGAGTCTCTTAATGTTCATTACTGAATTGTCACCTATATTCAAAGAATTTACTCAGCATCCAGTCTCATTTGTGGGTGGGTTCTTCTCTGGTATACTTCGGCTCAATCTTGCTGACGATCCTGTCAAAAACTGGCTGGATACACAGATCCGCTCAAATAGTTACACTGCTACCACGAGGGACGCACATAACGGCAAAGCCACTGGGCCCCAGCAGATTTCGATTGACTAAAAACTCATACCATGCTTAGTTGAACTTACTACAAAACAGGGAGTTAGTGCTGTCGGCAGCACTAACTCCTAAGTTATACAATGATTATTTGATTTTTTGGCAGCCCTTTACTCCTTGATTGGTACCCTGAGCATAAGCGCGCCTACTAAGTCCGGCGTGGGACCTGCCGCGAAATTGAGGTGGCAAAGTGCACATTTCGGACTGAAGTTGCTCAGAGGGATCGAGCGTCGATAATACCACTTATTCCCCACGCGCTGAACAGAGGTGTATGTCTGCCCCACCATTGCCAGAGCGTTTGCCTGACGCTCGAAATTGTCGAGGGGGCGATCGCTTTCCTCGAGCGGATTAAGGGTGCCGACTAACCGCATATCTTTATTTTGATCGTTAAAAATCAGCGAGATGGAGTCCTTACCCTGCTCTACGTTATCCGCCGTAGTCTCGGCGAACTCTTGCGTCAGCGCCGCGAACAACGTGTTGAGCATTAGATCGCTCGTCTGTTCGGCGAACGTAACTTGCCCAGTTGGGGGTGGATAGTTATAACCAAGGGCAATTGACGTGAAACCTGACCCGATAACGAACACCAGCACAAAAATTCCGTAGCTGACTAGCTTTCTCAGACGCATTCTCTTAATCCTTTGATTTTGTATTGTTCCTGACTCAGCAACTTGGCATTACGGATAGAGCTTTTCAGCAAAGCCACAGCCTATCAAGACTAACCCCACTCAGTCTTCGTCAGGTTATAGCTTAATTATGTAGAATTATATGAGAATTTATCAGAGAAAATACTACTATCTTTCCTATCTTTTTGATACCTTTATAAACCAAAGTACCTTCTTTGATGATCGCGGTATATACTTCACACGAGAGCGATCGCAGATGATCGTAAATCTGAGAGAATAACTAAAAAGTGCATCAGTTGAATTTACCTACAGCTATTAAAAACCTGAAAGAATGTTTCTAAGCATAACCTTCCATTTCATCAACCATGACTTTCGTTGTGTCAAAGGCAGACGCAGTTAGTTATGAAAAATAATGACAACTTTGTATTACGTAATACTTGGTACTATGCTTTGCCTAGCGATCAGATCAAGCCAGGTATGATGATCAGCCGCATCTTTTTAGGAGAACCTGTGCTGTTAGTCCGCAGTCAGGATGGCAAAGTCTCTGCCATGCGGGATATTTGTCCCCATCGTGGTGTGCCCTTGAGTTGTGGTCGATTTAATGGGCAGGAAGTGGAATGCTGCTACCACGGTTGGCGCTTTAATCAGGCTGGATGCTGCACAGCAATTCCATCTCTTGTGGAAGAGCAAGAGATGGATTTGAGTCGTTTTGATGTAGAATCATACACAATTCGGGAAGCTCAAGGAAATATCTGGATATATATGGCAGACCCGGATAACCCTCAACCTGCTTCTGAGATGGAGATTCCGGTGATTCCTGGGTTTGATGAGCGATTGCCGCAGTTTGTGAAAATCGTCAGGTTTCCTTGTTTTATAGATCATGCGGTGGTAGGTCTAATGGACCCTGCCCACTCCCCCTATGTTCATCGCGCTTGGTGGTGGCGAAATGAGCAACTGCACGAGGAAGTAAAGCAATTTGACGCTTCGCCCTACGGCTTTACAATGCGACGACACCGATTACCAGAGAATGGCGGTCGATTATACTGGCTAATTGGCGGTGGTCTACCGGAAACGGAGATTTCTTTTCGTTTACCTGGAGTCAGAATCGAAGAAACTACTATCGGAAACCATCGAGTCTGTAATTTGACCGCAGTTACACCCATTTCAGACACAGAAACTGAGGTAACTTTTGCTCTTTACTGGACACTTCCTTGGGTGCGATTTTTCAAGCCAGTAATGCATATATTGGCGCAAACCTTCATTGGACAAGATCGAACGGTAGTAGAAAAGCAGCAGATTGGACTTAAATATAATCCTGTGTTGCGATTGATTAAGGACTCAGATATGCAAGCGCTTTGGTATTACCAGTTAAAGCGGGAATATGCTCGGTCTGTCGCTGAAGGACGAGAATTTGTGAACCCTGTTAAGGGTCAGATACTCCGTTGGCGTGCTTAAAACAGACTAGAAACTCCCTAATTCCAGAAGAAAACCGGACTGTTGAGTTTGTCTTTAACTTCAACAGTGAGCCATTGTATAATTGTTGCTTTTTTGTTGAGGATAAATGTGAATAAACGGGTATTGTTTGGGTAGTTCGTTCATAGACGTTTGACCGGGGAAATTCACTGATTCCCCCGCTTTTTCTTGCTGCCGTAGTTGTGTTTGATGAGTTGAAATCATGCGTCGCGTTTGGGCTTCAGGTTTATAAGTGTGTTCGCCTTCCACAACCCCCAACGCCTCTTCAAACGGTTGAGTCGCCGCCAAACAAGTTAGCCCCTCAAAACATAAAGCTTCGACTCGAACTTCACCAGTGACGGAATCAAAATGTATCAGTATTGAAGGTTCCATATCTATCTCCGTGCGTATTGTTTAACTTCCTGATGTCCGGCAAAAGTGAGGCGTAAAGTTTGTACAGTGCCATTGCTTTGTTCTGCGATCGCACATTCTCCAAACTGCTCCTGCAATTCAAGAGCTTTAGCGCGTACCATTCGTTTCCCATAAGCCAGCATCAGTTTATGGCTGAAGAAGTCCTGTCCTAACTTCGGGACTGTCTCATAATGATTATCATTATTATTTTGTGGTGATTTTATTTTTTGGAAGTCCCTAAACCAATAACATAGCATTCCGCGATCGCTTCACTGCTGTTTGTAACTCCTCCGACAACCAGCTATCAAATTGCGGATAAACTGGCGATCGCGGCACCAATTTCCACCCCGCAGGTTGTAAAATATTTCTTAATGCTTGTTCCTGAATATGGGGATAATCAGGATTCACTTCATCTTTTGGCCCAATTCCGCCCAAATCTCGCGCACCAGCTTCGATACAAGCGAGTAACCATCGTTCATCTTTAACTAAATTCGGCGGAATTTGAATACTAATATCTGATGGTAAAATCTGACGCGCTTTAGCAATTACTTCTGGTAACTGATGGGGATCAAAAGGTGGTGCATCAAAAGTTTGCTGATGTCCTGGACTATGAGGTTGTAGGATAACTTCTTGAATGTGGTGATAACGTTGATGCAATTGAGATATAGCTGTTAATGTTTCCCACCAATCATCAGCAGTTTCCCCAATTCCTAACAGTAATCCTGTTGTAAAGGGAATCTGCAACTCTCCCGCCCATTGCAATTGTTGTAAACGGACTTCAGGTAATTTACTCGGTGCGTGCCGATGTACACTATTTAACAATGTTGGCGTTAACTGTTCCAACATCAGTCCCATCGAAACATTTACACCCTTGAGCTTTTGCATTTCCTCAAAACTCAGTGGACCCGCATTTGTGTGTGGTAAAAACCCCATTGAAAGCGCTAATTCACACAAATCATAAATCCTCTGAAACCACGCATCACGCCTTGGTGAATGGGGATGCACTTCACCACTAAGTATAAGTATTTCACAGACTTTTCCGCTTTGAAGCGGCTTTAAAATACTGTTTGCATCTGAAAGACTCATCCAGGGACTTTTACCCGGTTCACTGCGAAAGTTGCAATAACTACAGCGATTAAAGCACTCGTAAGTCGGAACAATTGTATAAGCAGGGCTATAGGTGACAAGATGAGAATTATTAATTGGCATAAGCAGAATAATCTAAAATAATGCCTTGCTCAAACTATAGATTACCGTATTACTCTTGTTGCGATGATATTAGATAAACAAAATCTATTTTGTTTGGTAAGTCTCTGGTAACTGCCACCAAGGAACATGGGGATACTCGTGATGTTCCTCGTGGTAGCCAAAATGATAGCACGTAATAAATGACCACCAAATTGGACGCGGAATAGTTTGGGAGCAATGAGGCTGAATATAACCTCCTATGGGTTCGCTATGAGGTAGAAAAGTACCAAAATAAAATAATTGCAATGAACTTAAAACCGAAGGAATCACCCAAAAATTTGTTAGATTCTCACTGGGTATATGGAGTATATTTTTAGCAAAGTTATAAATAATACTTAGGGCAATTATCTGTCCCCAACTCCAGTAATTCTTCATAAAATGAAAATACCAAGTAAATAAATTTTTGTATTTCCCATTATGAAAATCTGGGTCTGTCTGACTTGCTGGATTGTTGTGATGCAGCCAATGTTTTTTCAATAATTTTTTATAGGGTAAAAGACCATAAAGAGATAAGGTTAATGTCCCAATAAGATGATTAATTTTGATGTTCTGGGGAAACACTACCCCATGCATGGCATCATGAGATGTAATAAATAACCCTGTATACAAAAATGTTTGCCATATTATAACAGGCAATAACATCCAAAATTTTAACTTGGAGATGTCAAGGGAAAGTAATAAACTGAGGCTAATGACCCATACGCTAACAATAACAATAGCAATGAAAAGTCCCTTAAATTGAGATTTACTTTTCACTACTGGGGTCAGTTTTGTTTGATGACTGGGTGGTTGTTCTAACTGGATCACGCTTTTACTCCGCCTAACATTCAGATGAAAATTCCCAAAATATACTCATGACAAAAATATTCAACCACTAGCTGGTAAACTCTATAGTGGCTAGTGTTTTACAGTGGAAAATCCCAATTCTCTATAATATGTATAAATATTAAGATACTTTAACTAGTATTACACAAATAACCACTATTCTAAAAGCGAATATAAAGGTCATGTAATTTTAACCAACCTCGCTACAGTATGCAGTTCATGACGGCTACTTAAGATAAAGACGTGAGGAAAAAACTCACGCCTTTTTATTTAAACTTTTTTCCCACAGGCTGCTAAAAGTTCCAGAACAACTCCATTTGTCCAGCCGAAGCCAATTTCGTTAGAACTATATCCAAAGCAGATTTCATCGGAGACGTTAGCAGAACAGCGTTCAACATCATATTTCTCAACAATGGTGTTATGACGCTCGAATTCCTTAATCACCATAGCCAAGAATTTATTCGCAATGCGATCGCCTTCTGGATGAAATCCATAACGGTAAAGTCCCAAAACGGCAATTAACGTCAATGGTGCCCAACCAAAGGGGGCATCCCACTGGTTTCCGGTGACACGAGTACTGGTCAAAATTCCACCTGGGGCTTCAAATAAAGAGAGGTTTTCGGCGACGCGCTGGGCTTGGGCTGGAGAAGCAATTCCTAGCCAAAGAGGATAAAACGTGGTAGCAAATTCGTAGCGACGGCGTTCTCCACTCTGGAAATGATAGTCCAAATATATTCCTTGTTCTTCATCCCAGAGAAACTGATCGATGCGATCGCGGCGGACATCTGCGCGATCGCGCCATTGTTGTTGCAGTTCTTCGTTCCCCAGAATATCGTTAATTTTGGCTAAATCTTGTTCTACCTGATACAGCAAACTGTTGAGGCACACAGGAGCATAGTGGAGGATATCAGCACTGAAGGGGCCAAATCGGTTGGTGATATCAAAACCGGACTCGCGCATTGTGCGATCGCCCTTGTAAAATAGGTGGGTCAGTTCGTCATTTTCTCGGTTGTAGTAAAGACTGACATCATAATCGTCAACCTCAAAAGTTTTATAGTATTCTTTAACGCGATCGTAGTGACTTTTTCCTTCCTCATCCCGTTCGGAGAACAAAACTTCTGGCGCGGGGCCTTCCCCAAAGGCATAGAATCGGGATAAGCCTGTTGCGGCATTTAAGTGAGGCGGTACTACCCAGTAATAGTAAAACTGCTCTAAAAGCGGTACGGTTGACTTTAACCACTCTTCATCCTGGGTGTGCTGGAATAGCGCCAAAACCATCATACTCAGGACGGGGGGCTGCGATCGCGACAGCATATAAGTCCGGTTGGAATTTAGGATGGTGCCATAATGCTGCACTTGGTACAGGAGTTGGTCTACTTGGCTTTGGGCTAGCTCCCATTCTTCATCGCGCAAAAGTCCCAGTAATATAAAGTAGCTGTCCCAGCCATACATTTCGTTAAAGCGGCCACCGGGTACGACATAAGGCCCTGGTAGGTAGAGCAATCCATGATCTTTAATTGCCTCCACTTCCGTCGGTAGAGTGCGAATTTCAATTCGTTGCATATCCTTGGTAGATAGCGATCGCTCCAATACATTCTGAATGTTGGGACAATCTTCTGAGGGTGAAATGTAAACGATCCAAGGAGTTTCTGTTTTGTGGTCTAACTTGGTATCCTTTGCAGATTGTAATAAGTGTTCGTGCGATCGCGTTAAGGTTTTCCAGGTTTTTTTGATATGGGCGCGCACGGTGTCTATCTGGGCGGTGGTGGGTGTGGTCATATTTTTGATTATTTTTTTAACGCAAAGGAACGCAAGGGGAACCGCAGAGGAACGCAGAGTTTTTACGGGGTTTTCTCTGCGTCTCTGCGTGAGAAATATTTATCTTTTTACTCAGCAGTACTAATTAATAGAGCAACTGGAAAATGAGTGAGGGCAGATGCGATAGATAATGTTCCTGTAGTCTGTAAGGGTTGCTGAGTTAGGACGTTTTTCCAGGTTCCAGGGGGTAATTGTAGGTGCGTATCTTGCCAAACTGACTCGCCCAAGGGATTTTCTTCAGGCTGAATGAGGCTAGTTAAGAAGCGAGGCGCGATCGCGATCGCTGTTTGATTCCCCTCCCGCCGCGCAAAGGCGATAATGTGATTGGCATAAGTTCCCTGAACCTCTAATGGCAGATAGTCGCCATCCTGAAATAATGAGACGTAGTTTGTTCTGGCTTGGAGTAATTGAGCCGTCAAAAACAGTTTGATTCTGCCGTCGGTTTTGTCGTTCAGTAACTCCTGAATTAGTCCGAGAATATCTGTTTTTACTTGCTCACGGATGGCGTTTAAGTAAGTACGTCGCTGTTCAAAATCCACGGGACGGCGATTGTCTGGATCTACTAAACTTAGTTCCCAGAGTTCCGTTCCTTGGTATAAATCGGGTACACCTGGCGCAGTCATCTTTAGTAGAGTTTGGGAAAGGGAATTGAATATACCATAGTCTGCAATTCGCTGTTGAAAGGGACGAAAGGTTTCTAGGAATTCCCCTGAGATGGCAGGATCAAGTACTTTCTCAATAAAAGAAGTACACGCCTTTTCATACTCGCTATCAGGTCGCAACCACGCTGTATGGACTTTCGCTTCTCGAATTGCCTTGATTATATAGTCCTTTACCCGTTCCACAAAGGACTCATGTTCATGTTCTGCAAAGGGAAATGCCCCTACCAGGGTTTGATAGAGAAAATACTCATCGTTGCGATCGGGCATAGCAAACCCGTGACGATCGCTACGATTTCCTTGATTCATGGTACTCCAAGTATTTACTTGTTGCTCCCACTCATCGGGAATTTCTGATAGCACATTCAACCTAGCCCGGACATCTTCACCGCGCTTGGTATCGTGGGTGGCTGTGGTGTTCATCGTGTGAGGCCATGTTGCTTGGTGCTTTTGGTTAAAACTGTGGAAGTCAGCTACAGAGATGCCAAAATGACCGGGATTACCCCCCACTTCATTCAGCGATAGCAACCGATTATAAACGTATAGTGTGGTGTCTTCTACGCCTTTCGCCATCAAAGGGCCACTGTATTGCTGCATCCGCAAGACGAAATATATCCACTGATCGCGTTCTGTTTGAGTCAGAGAATTATCAAACTCTAGCAGCATTAACTTTTCAATAAAGGTCAATTCGTGCTGCAATAGGGGCGCTTGTTCTTTGGCTTGGTTAATTACTTTTTGAATGGTAGCGCGATCGCTATCTCCAATTCCATCGGGGGTAATATAGGTGCGGTAAATTGGGAACAGTGTCAAAACTTCAGCGATCGCTCTTTTCAATCCATTCAGTGTAAAATCATTGCCATAGCGATATTTGCTAGAAATATTCTTTAACAAAAGAGCCAGATTGTCAATATCACCTGCCAAATTCTTTTCTAATATCAGGTGCTTTTTCTCCTTTACTACTGAGGCATAGTCTACTCTTGAACCAATAAAGTTATGGTAAATTTTATCGAACTGCGATTGATTTTTGGTTAGACAAAATACGCCATTTACATAGTTTAAAAAGTCATATCCCGATGTTCCTTCAATTGCCCAATCTTGTGGTAAGTCTTCGGTGAGTTCCAAAATTTTCTCAACAGTGATATAAACATCGCCGACTTTTTTCTGTAGCCGTTGAAGATACTGGATAGGGTTATAAAGTCCATCAATATGGTCAATGCGTAAACCTGTAAATTTGCCCTCCTCAACCAACTTTTGAATCAGGCTGTGGGTATTATTAAAGACCCGCAGTTCTTCAACTTTAACGGAAATCAGTTCATTGACAGTAAAGAAACGGCGGTAGTTCATTTCCTCCGCTCCAACTTTCCAGAAGGCGAGACGGTAAAACTGGTCATTCAGTAAGTCATCTAGCAGATTAAAACTATCTGAATTACCTGCTTCTCCGTTGAAAGTTTGGAGATTTTCGTCAATGAACTCGCGGATGGCATCGTTTGTGGTGTAGAGTTCCCAAATCAATCCTTTAATAAATGCGATTTGGTCTTGTCGCTGTTTTCCTGCAACCTCTGAAGGCACACTTTTGAGAATATACAAAATCCCCAATAGCTTAATAAAATCAGGGTGATTGCGTCCCAGTGTCCGGGTGAGTTTACCCAAATTATGAGTGATAAATTTTGTGTAAGATTCTAACCGCAGTGGCAATTTCAAGCTGTAATAATTTACGGTTAAACCGTTCTGTTCGTATTGCAGTTGAATGTGTCCGTTTTCGAGGGATGCACCATAGAAGTCTCCCAGCAACGGAGCCAGAACTCGCTCTTGGCGATCGCCAAAGGGAGCATTCCAAGAAAGGTCGAAGTAATCAGTATATGTGGAATCTGGCCCGTGTTCTAATACATCCATTAAATAATCGTTTTCGCTGGTATAGGCCATGTGGTTTGGCACAATATCTTGTAACCAACCCATACCAAGGGATTGTATTTCGCTGACTAATGCATCAAAAGACTCGTTAGTTCCTAATTCTGGGTTTAATTGAGTAGCATCTACTATATCGTAGCCATGCGTACTTCCGGATCGGGCTTTGAATATGGGAGAAGCATATAAATCAGAAATGCCTAAATCTGCTAAATAAGCAGCGATCGCTCTGGCATTGTCAAAGCCAAACTGAGGTGTAAACTGAATTCGATAGGTGGCGGTAGGAATTCGCATGAGTTTGTTGTTTCTAGCGGGTGATGGAGAGTGGGAAGTGGAGAGTTTGAGCCTTTGAGGGTGGAAGTTGACCTTCTGAGGGTGGAAGTCGAGCCTCTGAGGGTGAAAGTTGACCTTCTGAGGGTGGAAGTCGAGCCTCTGAGGGTGGAAGTCGAGCCTCTGAGGGTGGAAGTTGAGCCTCTGAGGGTGGAAGTTGACCTTCTGAGGGTGGAAGTTGAGCCTCTGAGGGTGGAAGTTGAGCCTCTGAGGGTGGAAGTTGACCTTCTGAGGGTGGAAGTTGACCTTCTGAGGGTGAAAGTTGCACCTTTGAGCTTAAAACTTTGGCGTTGCTGAATTTGGATATAAAACAATACGGTTCAGTTAAGGGCTAATTGTACAAAATTGTGGGTTTTAGAGACGCGATAAATCGCCGTCTCTACAAGTGTTTTGGTCTTATCTGGACTGTATTTGGATATAAAATTCAACTATTTTCAACCCTTACTCTCTGCGCCTCTGCGCCTCTGCGTGAGGCAAATTTGCATTTTCAATCAGCAACGCCAAAACTTCAAGTTCTAACTTTCCCTCTCATCCCCCTTCATACAGGACTATACTGGTAGCTTTTATTTTCAGTTCTTGTCCGACAGATAAATATTCAGCAGTTTCAGAACCAGTCCCAGACCATGAGGTATCTGCTGAATCTAATAGTTTATGAGCATTACGCTCAATTGGCAGAGTCACTGTGACTGGAGACGAATTAAAATTCATCACAAATATTAGTTCGCTCGATTCGCACCAACGACGCACGACGACCAATTGCTTCTCTTCATCGCTAGTCGCTTGAATGAAGTTGCGGTCTTGTTTCAAAAGTGCTGGATGCGTCTTGCGTAAATTAATTAACTGGCGATACCAATCCCACAGAACTTTGTGGTTGCCATTATTGCGTAATTGCCAATTGAGTTTAGAACGCAGAAAAGTTTCTGCCGATTCGGGATCTGGGGGATCATCTGCATAGTGAAATGCTTCAAATTCTTGTTTACGTCCGGCTCGAACAGCTTGAATTAAATCGGGATCGGAGTGACTAACAAAGTAAATAAAGGGTGCTGTTTCTCCATATTCTTCTCCCATGAATAACAGGGGTAAATTGGGCGACAGCAACACAGCGCCAGCAGCTAACTTTAATCCCTCAAAAGAGATGCGTTGGCTGAGGCGTTCGCCTTTCATTTGATTGCCGATTTGATCGTGATTCTGGATGCAGACAGAAAACTGTGATGGTGAGCGATCGCGGCAAGATATACCATGAAATCGTTTGCGATCGGGCGAATATTTCCAATCGTAAATAAAAGTATCATTATAAGCTTTTGCCAGATCAGCCAACTGCCCAAAATCTTGATAATATCCTTGGCGATCGCCTGTTAAAAGTCCGTGTAATGCGTGGTGAAAATCATCACTCCACTGAGCATCGATTCCATACCCACCCAATTCTGCTGGACGAATTATTTGCGGATTATTTAGGTCACTTTCCGCAATTAGATGGCGTTTCCATGTTTGCCCTTGTTGTGAGAAATTATGAACCGCTTGGGCCAGTTCCCATAAAAAATGCTTCGCGCCCAAGTCGTAAATTGCTTGAATTGCATCAAGCCGCAATGCATCAATGTGGAACTCGCGCAACCAGTAAAGCGCATTTTGGATGAAATAGTTTCGCACGCCCTGACTATGGGCATTGTCGAAATTCATCGCATCGCCCCACGGCGTTTTATAGGTTTTAGTAAAGTAGGGCGCGAACTGATTCATATAGTTGCCTTCTGGCCCAAAGTGGTTATACACCACATCCAATACAACAGCAATGTCGTGTTGGTGGCAAGCATTTACCAGTTGCTTTAGTTCGGCTGGGCTACCGTAGGAATTTTGGACAGCAAAAGGGTAAACGCCGTCATAGCCCCAGTTGCGATATGTCAAAGAGGCTTCAATATGAGTATCTCCCGGAAACTGAGCGATCGGCATAATTTCAATGGCGTTAATTCCCAGTTCTCTGAGTTCCGGTAATCGGGGAATAATTGCGGTAAAACTTCCTTCAGGCGTGAATGTCCCAACATGGAGTTCGTAGAAAATCATCGACTCCAAAGAAATGCCAGCCCAAGCTTCATCAGTCCATTCAAACTGTTGATCGACAATTTGAGACGGCCCATGTACCCCTTCAGGCTGATACTGCGACACCGGATCGGCAAAGGCATCTTGACCATTTAAGACATACCGATAAAGCGTACCTGGATACACATCGCTCACTTTTGTTTGCCAGTATCCCTCAGACTGCGGCTTGAGTGGAATTAGCTGCTGTTCTGGCGTTAAAATTTTTACCGTGACGCTATCTAGTAGCGGCGACCAAACTGTAAATTCACACTCTCCGTCACCCAAGTAGTTAGCACCAATTCTCACGCAGTATCCTCCCATCAGGTTCTATGTTGTGCCGAATTGTGGCGCGATGGCAAATGTCATTGATTGCACAATGTTTACAAACACGCCAGATAGCATAATGGTTGGTCTAGCAGACTTTTTGCTAGCACCTGGAGGCGGATTTTTGACAAAAAAAATTCTGTCTAATGACAAATTTAGTTGTGAGTGATTTAGATTCGTTAGTTAGGTTGCGGGTTTTTGTAGCCTTGGCGAATAGAATTCGCGGCTAGACAAACAAAGTCCGCCTCCGCGGACTAACAAATATAGGCTTTGAAATCCACGGAGGTAGGTTTTGCTTGTGTAGCTGTGGTTTCTAAGCACCTATTTAACTTAAGTTGACTTGCAGCTACCATCCGCGCAGTACGATGATTGATAAGTATTAGAACGCTTGCCAAAGATGGTGTAGCGGTTATCGCGGATTTGTTCGTAAAAGCGATCGCCTACCCATTTCATCCCCGGTAATGCCCGATAAGCGTCTACAAATATGCTTCCTACTGGCAATAACCGCCCAATTTCTTCTGCTGCATTACTACCTTGCCAACGTCTTTGGGGTTCATTACCATCAATTAAAATCATCCCCTGTTCACAGTCTTGGGCTGTAATTCCCCACTGTAAAAGTGTCTGCTGATCTTGCATGGGTGCGTAGCGAAACAACTTTCCTTGGTCTAAGGTTTCTAGCGATCGCACTAATGTAACGCAGAGATTACAATTTCCGTCGTAGATTACGTAGTAATTCATAGAAATAATAGCTCTTTTACAATTACAAGTAAGACGTGTCTAAACACAACTTTGGTATTCTAGCTTAGAAAACCGTGGCGATCGTCAAATATGTATAATGTCGTCGAGTTTAAGTTGTAAATTTGGCAAGATATCAGAAGAAATAGTATCTCTTAAGCGATATTGTTGCTGCTGGTACACACCGTTAATTAACTGACAAACGGTGAATGTAGGTTGTTTGGGATTGCCGATAAATTGCAAACCACCTAAGTCCACAATCCAATATTCAGGGATGTTAAGAAAAGCGTATTCTTCCACTTTTCTGGCATAATCATCTTGCCAATTTGTACTCACAACTTCAGCAACAAGTTTGATTGTACTGCCGTTACAAATAATAGGTTCTTTTTGCCAGAGCGGTTCTTTACTAAGTTCTGCTTTATCTAAAACGATTACGTCAGGACGCAGCGCTGTAGCAACAGCCGCAGGTGGTTTAATTAAACAACTTTTTGGAACTAGCCAGTTTAAATTAGAATTAAAAATTTCGACATAGATTCTACCAGCAATACTACCTGCGAGAGATTCATGTGGGCCTGTAGGTTCCATGTCTCTTAGTTGTCCGTCGATTAATTCGTAGCGTGAATTGTCACCATATTGGGCTATAAATTCATCGAAGGTAAATAGTTTGGGCGAGGTGTAGGTCATAGGTCTTGTTTTGACTTGACGTAGGCTTATTGTAGCGATTCCCGTTGCAAAGTAGATCAAGGAATAAAAGTTTTAGAAAATTATTGTATTAAGTCTTACATCACTAAAGTCACGAATTGCGATCGCTCTGGCCTCACTAAAGCAGTGCAACGTTTAAATGAAGTGAGTCAAATTGAACTGGGTTTTCGCCATGACTTTTTACAAAGTGATCCAATTCGCGATCGCCTTTTCAGTGGTACATTCAATACCATAGAAAACCATCGTATCTAACCTACTAGTCACAAACCTTAACACATTCAATTGTTAATTCCATCTGTCGTCAGAGAGTTTCGCATAGCCCACAAGTATCTGTAGAGTTAATTGTAAAAGGTACTAACGTAGAATCATGAGCGACAACACCATTTCATCACGTCTATACCCTACCCGCATTGACATTCCCGCCGAAGCGCGAGTGCAAATTGTGGTACTGCTTAACCAAAGCTTGGCAGCTACTTCGGATCTGAAAACCCAAGCAAAGCAAGCGCACTGGAATGTTAAAGGAACTGACTTCTATCAGCTACACCTATTATTTGATGAACTTGCTGGGGAATTGGAAGAGTACATCGATATGGTAGCTGAACGCATCACAGCTTTAGGTGGATATGCTTTTGGAACAGTCCGCGCTGCTGCTAGTAATTCAATTCTGCCAGAATATGCCTTAGATATTTTGGATGGCAAAGATCATGTAACAGCGTTGTCAGATCGCTTTGCACTTTATGCTAAACATATCCGAGAAGCGATCGCTACAACTGATGAATTAGACGACCTCGATACAGCCGACCTTTACACTGAAATTTCTCGCACCATTGACAAACGACTCTGGTTCTTAGAAGCTCATCTGCAAGTAGCAGAAATTAAGGCAGAGAATGGCAAAGCGGATACTACTAAAACTCAAAAGACACCTACTGCTGTAAGATAAGCATTTGTGAGAAAAGTAGCCTTTCTTAAATCTAGTAGTAACTTTTTGGTAAGTACGTCACTTTTAAGTGCGTACTTTTCATTTTATATCCCATATTTCGCACTTCAATTAATAGTGTTTAACTCGTCCTATTATTCAGAATATATAGGACTCATATCTGATTTCTGAACAAGATTTCAGATAAAATAGGCTTTTCAGTCCCACTATATTTTCAAAAATCAAATCGGAGTCCTACTATTACCCTTTCATGTTGAATTAATTGTATTTTATTCTGGCATCAAGACCATAGGAGCGGAGCATTTTGGTTAGCATTTCTGCTTGTGCGCGATCGCTAAATGTCCCAGCATTCACATAATCCCCTAGATTGGATTTTTCTGTAACAGCATTGGGTATATATTGTTGCACTTTAATCAGAGTATCATTATTGGAAATTGGCACTATTACTCTGTAAGGATTATTAGCAACTAATGTGTTGCCATTAATCTTAGGTGCTAGATAGTCATTAGTAGGAGGTAATACATAAGGATTATTTTCAGGTATTACATAGCCATTGGTAACAGGTACTACATAACGATTAGTCTCAGCAGAATTGCCCACAGTTGAGCTATTCAATCCTAATGCTTGCCAAGTTTGCAAATCTACATTTCCAGTAGAATTAAGTCGAGAATATTGCTGGAATGCAGTTACAGATTGTCTGGTGTAATCGTTGAAATAACCATCAGGATTGGTATTAGAGAAGCCTAACCGCAACAAACGCTCTTGAACTAATCTGACATTTTCTCCTTGATCGCCTACAGTCAAATAATTTCTGCCTGGTTGTTGATTAGGATATCCACCATTTGCGGCTATACGGACTGCTTGCAAGACTTGGGCATTAGCGATGCCATCAACAGGTAGTCGATAATTTCGCTGGAATCCGATGACAGCTTCTCTAGTCAGTGGGCCAATATTCCCAGTCGCATTAGTATTAAAGTAACCTAGCTGCCGCAAACGTACTTGTAATTCTCTGACTTGTTGAGTAGAGAGACTTGTCCTACCTGGATTCGGAGAGGAACCTAGTAGTGCATTCCAAGTTTGTTGATTCACAATTCCATTAGCAGGTATACGATAATTTCGCTGGAATCGGATGACAGCTTCTTTAGTAATTTGCCCAAAATTCCCAGTGGGATTAGCATTAAAGTAGTCTAACTGTCGTAGACGCTGTTGCAACCTTGTCACGGCTGCGCCAGTTTTACCTTGAGATAGAACAGGATATGCGCTACTGGTATTTCTATTAGAAGTTCTACTTTGACAGGCTTGTTGCAAGGCTCGTTGAGTACTAATACCCACAACCCCATCAGCAGGTATTCTATTAGCTTGCTGGAATTTGATCACAGCATTCTGAGTCAAGCTAGCAAACTTACCACTCACCGGGCCGTTAAAGTAACCTAACTTTTTTAAACACCTCTGGTTACTGCTAACTCCAGATCCCTTACTTCCTATTTTCTGAAGTGCTAAAGCTTGCCCAGCAATACTTAAAAGCCCCATAGTCAGTGCCACAGACAAAAGACGCATTGGCGCACTGCTAGATAACTTTCTCCAATTCAAAAATTTGAAATTAGCTATGGTAGGAACAAGCTTGATGCTTTCGGATGCCTCGTAGACTAAGGCGAACTTGGTTAAGTAGCTATCTACCCCTGTTTTCACTTGCTTTTTTGAAGTTGTGGCTACGCAAAATTATACCACTTTCTCTGTGTTGTATTTGGTTTCCGTATGATTCTTTACAAGTAATTTTCCCAGATGAGATGAAATACAAGCTTCTGTAAAGGGAATAATAATCAATGTAAAGCTTTGGAGACTTATTTTTTATTTCTATCTGGGTTTCAAGCATGAGCAACGCAGACAAATTCAGCTTCATTTTCGGTGGACGACTATCATCCAGTGCTGCATAAATGCTCGACCATTGCCGTCGAAATACTGGGCTTTGTGACAAGCTTACAAATGATGGGATACTCGGACTTGTTAATATTGCATCCATCAATTCAAATACTGCATCTTTAGCCTTCCCCAAACTATCGTAGATAGCTTGGCGGAATTTTTCTAGTTGTGTCAGGATCATCGCGTCAATGATTTATCGATTACTTTCATTGACTTTACGGCAGTCTGACCTTTGCCATATATAGCAATCCTAAATCATTCGTGAAAAATTAGATCCCCGACTTGTTCGAGAAGTCGGGGATCTGGACATCGCGCATTTTCACAACTCATTGTTTTCCTGCCATAGTAGGATTACACTTGTAGTTTAGTTCGAGGCTGCGATCGCCGCGTCTATCTTTAGGACTTTCATCTCACTCCTAACTCTTAACTTTCTTTGTATGCCAGAACAACAGCAGTGGACTATAGCAGCAACTGAACAACCCCCTAATCAGTTCATCCAAGCGGTAAAACAGTATACACCTGCATCAAATGGACTGTATGCAGCGCAATTGTTATGGCAACGAGGAATTAAAGATAATCAACAATTAGCAGCTTTTATTAATTATAAAGCTTATCAACCAGCGAGTCCGTTTGAGTTTGGCCAAGAAATGCATCTAGCGATCGCCCGGTTGCAACAGGTATATAATACTAAAGAAAAAATTGCTATTTGGGGAGATTTCGATGCCGATGGGATTACCGCCACCTCTGTACTTTGGGATGGCTTAGGAGAATTTTTTACCCAAAATACCCAGTTAATTTACTACATTCCTAATCGTCTTAAAGAATCCCACGGACTTAATAACCAAGGAATTGATAATTTAGCAAAACAAGGTTGTAAATTAATAGTTACTTGCGACACGGGTAGTACAAACATTGATGAAATTATTTATGCAAAACAACTAGGTATAGATGTAATAGTTACAGACCATCACACATTACCCGCAGAACGCCCACCTGTGGCAGCGATTATCAACCCCCGCTATTTGCCCAAGGAACATCAGCTGTTTCATCTTTCTGGAGTGGCGGTAGCTTATAAGTTAATGGAAGCACTTTATCAAACCCTGCCTAATATTGCAAAACATCCCTTAGAGGATTTATTAGACTTAGTGGCGGTAGGATTAATTGCCGACTTGGTGCAGCTAAGTGGAGATTGTCGCTATTTGGCACAGATGGGAATTCAACGACTGCAAGAAGATTTTAAACAGCCAGCCGCAGCACGTCGCCGTCCGGGAGTTGGGCGATTATTAGAATTATGCCAGAAAAGTGGCGATCGCCCCACAGATATTTCCTTTGGTTTAGGCCCAAGAATTAACGCCGTCAGCCGCATCCAAGGTGATGCTAGTTTCTGCGTTGAATTATTAACTAGTCGGGATGCCAAACGTTGTAACGAATTAGCCGAAGTTACAGAACTTGCCAACACTCGCCGCAAGTCTTTACAGAAAGATGTGCAAGCGCAAGTAACACAAAAACTCGCTCAATTAGACTTATCAACTACTAGCGTCATTGTCTTAGAAGATGCCCAATGGTCAGCAGGTGTGTTAGGCTTAGTCGCTGGACAAATAGCACAAGAAACAGGTCGCCCAACGATTTTATTAAGTACAGAAGTAGCAGGGGAAGCAGGGGGACAATTCCTCACTCCTCACTCAGCACTCAGCACTCCTAACTCCTCACTCCTAACTCCCCACTCAGCACTCTTATTAGCTCGTGGTTCTGCTCGTTCTGTAAATTCCGTCGATTTATACCAACTGGTAAAAGACCAAGCACATTTGTTGCATCGTTTTGGTGGACATCCCTTTGCAGCGGGTTTGAGTTTGCCGATTGAGAATATTCCTTTATTTACAGCAGCGATTAATCAGCAGTTACGGCAATCTTTAGGTGGTACAACCCTAACGCCAACCGTGCAAGCAGACTTAACATTAACAGTCGCAGACTTGGGGAAAGAGTTATTTTTAGAACTGAAATTGCTAGAACCTTGTGGAATGGGCAACCCTGTTCCGAAATTGCTGATTCAAAACTGCTGGTTTGAAAATACTTGGCATCGCAATCAGCAGGATTGGCAAGGGAAAAAGGTGCAGTATATTAAAACCGATTTTGATATCCGGGATGATTCCAGCCAAAGTGCTTTTCCTGGTATCTGGTGGGGGCACTATAAAGATGAATTGCCCGTAGGAAGGTGTGATTGTATAGCCGAACTAGATTACAACACCTTCAAAAAACGCTATGAAATTAGATTAATTGCCGTGCGTCCTTCTGCTAACTCAGCACTCACATCTCAGCACTCAGCATTCATAGTTGATTGGCGAAACTCCTTAACTGAAAAAGACTCAGCACGGGCTAAAGGCCCCGCTACCGCTAACAGCAGTCAGCACGGGCTAAAGGCCCCGCTAACAGCACTGATTCTCGAAGATTGTCCCACAAACTGGGATGATTTACGTGCATGGTTAAGACGATCGCTTTACAATAATCAACAACTAGCGATCGCTTGGTCTAAACCCAACCAGCAACCACCCAATCAAATTTGGCTAACTCTTGTCGGAATAGCTAAATATCTCAGTCGGACAAATCAGCCAGTTACCCGCGTCCAACTTTTAGAAAAACTCGGCATTCGTGACCAAACCTTATTTTTGGGACTCAAAGCTTTAAAATATTTGGGATTTACAGTTAAACTACAAGACAGTTATTTACAAATCAGTTGGGATGCAACTAATAACTCAGAAAACCATGCCCATGCAGCTATTTCCCAATTTTTAGCTGCTATCCAAGAAGAACAATTTCAGCGACAATACTTTGCCGAAGTGCCTCTATCTACAATTATGGCGATCGCAAATAGTCAGTAGTTAAAATTCGCGGTGTCCAGATCCCCGACTTCTTTGGCGTTAATCTGAGGATTTATGATCATCCCAAGAAACCTGCGATCGCACCAGATGGGTTTTTGAGTTTGGGAGTTGAACGAATTGTTGATGAATATCTGCTCTTTAATATAGGTGATACCAATTCACGAAAACCTTGATACATATAGATTTTTGGTAGGGGTTTAGCAATGCTAAACCCCTAACCACGCATTTGTAACATTATTAAAGTGAAATGGTATTACCTATGCCCAATTTGCAATTTATACGATGATTAAACCACTACAAAATTGGTAGCACTTAGTGAAGATACATCATATAGCTGTGCAAGTTGTATCTGAGTAAATCCATTACCGTTGCCATCTTGGTCAAAATAAAGCGCTCCTGTGTTGTTGTAAATAAATCGTTGATCACTCGTCGTTGCAGCTATGCCGAGGGTAAACTGACTAGCAGATAGTGAACCTATTGTTAACCCGCCACCAAAACCAGTAGCAGATATTTGAATGAGTTCATTATTATTGTCGAAGTTATAGATACTATCAAGCCCTTCATTATAACTATTGAAAACAAAGGTATCTTGATTTGTACCACCAATCAAGACATCATCACCTGTGCCACCGATGAGGGTATTCTTAGCAAGTGCAGATTTAACATTCAAGATATCGTTACCTGCACCGCCATTCAGGATGTGAATGCTGCCTTGGAAGCTGAAGTTAGAGCCAGTAGCGGATAGATAATCATCACCATCTCCACCGTCTAGTAGGTTCTTACCAGATGTATTGTCTGCATATAAGGTATCGTTACCTACGCCACCATTTAGAAAGTTATTACCATAGGAACCCCTAACATCCAAGATATCATCACCTGAGCCACTATTCAGGGTGTTACTTCCGCCGTAGGCGTAGGTGAAGTTATTAACAGCAGATAAATAATCATTGCCATTGCCGCCTTCTAATAGGTTAGTGCCAGCGGAGTAGTCTGCATACAAGAAATCATTACCTGCGCCACCATTGAGGATGTTATCACTGCGTGTGTAATCGTTAAGAGTTAAGGTATCATTACCTGCGCCGCCATAAAGTTTATTGTCGCCATTGCCGCCTACGATATTGTCATCATAGACAGTACCTATAACCTTAAGTTGTTCGATATTCTGGTAGCGAACTTGATTTGTATCGGCAGTAATTAAGCCTTGGTTAGTGATAGTGTTGAAAGTTGAGGTGATTCCAGCGATCGCACTACTATAGTTAATGTACAAGTAATCATTACCTGTACCTCCATCAACTGTTTGAGTTACTAAGGAATAGAGAACGTTGTTTGGGCTACTAATATAGAAAGAGTCGTCACCACTACCACCATTGAGAGTGTTAGCACCCTGAACTCCATAGGCATAAAAAATGTCTGCCCCCTTTCCCCCTGAAACTATATTATTGCCTTTCCATTGATAACTAATATCAAGGGTGTCATTTCCATCACCTCCATTCAGGACATTATTACCAGCAGACAAATCAACTCTGAGATAATCATTTCCGGCTCCACCCTGGAGGGTATTGTCTCCTACGGAGTAGCGAGCAGAAAGCTGATCATTCCCAGTACCACCATCTAAGGTATTCTTTCCATAAGAGAAGGAAACATCTAAGATATCGCTTCCACTTCCACCCTTGAGAGTGTTATTTCCAGTCGAAGTATAAACGTAAAGCTGATCATTTCCATCACCTCCATCTAAAAGGTTGTTCCCAGAGGAATTGGCCGCATAGAAAGAATCATTACCTGCTTGTCCGTATAGACTATTATTACCCTCTTCTCCGTTTAAATAGTCATTCCCTAAGCCTCCATCAAGGTTGTCATCACCTGAGCCTCCATAAAGGTTGTCGTCTCCCGCCAGTCCTTTGATACTATCATTATTATCAGTACCGTAAAGGTGATCATTCTGATTTGTACCAATGATAATTGCCATAAGTTTTGACTCCTTTAAAACAATATTTTCTACAATTTTTAAGTTTTCAATTGGCATTTAGTGCTGTTATTATGCACTGATGATTTGCCGATAGTTGGCACTATCGGCATACTTTATGTCATCCTGATGCGGCACTAGTTGTCAAGACAATTTGCTTGTTTCCGTTCGCAATTACAATCAGTGAGGGCTTGAAACCCACAAATTATCCAATCATATAGGCGTGTATTTTATTGCGAATTACGAAAAGCGAGCAGTAAATCATCTCTTATTCATGCTCCTCTGAATATATGGCGATTTTTTAAATTTTTTCAACCAATCAGACCTAAATTTTTGCAAGCCAAAATTTGCCATTTGGTAAAAGCAATACCAAATCATTTGGTTACATAACAGGGATATCAGGAATAAAGTAATGCCTTAGAAACTGGCACAATAAATACATACTTCATTAATAATGTATATTTTTTAATGTGTCTATAAATATATAAGCTTCTTTACATATAACAAGCGGAATTAAAATGTTAGAAGATCCGGTGATTAAAAGTACATTAGACTTACTCATTGATCAAAAATGATATCTAAAGACATCCTAAATTGTTCACAATGTACTCACACACAACTAAAGTGAATAGATTTCTTTGCAATTCATACCAATTAGAAATTAAGTTTTCAGAACACATTAACTCTAAAGGAACAAATGCTTGGAGCAAACAAAATATATGTGTCTTGATGGCATGGCTGTCTCTCAACCTACGGGTGACGCTATGCTAACGCCAGTCGCTACAACGGGGGTTCACCATGAATCGACAAATACCACATACTTGTTTTATCGTGTGAAAACTTTCAATTCTCCAATGAGGATCATGAGTATCTTGCTGATGAGGGCGCGATCGCGTCAAAATAAGAGTTAAGACGCTGTAACCTAACTTAACAATGACCATAACGCAGCTTGAACAAATTTCCCCTCAACCAACACCGCTAAATGATCGGGGATATGATTATGATTTGGTAATTGTCGGCGGTGGGATTATTGGGTTAACTCTAGCCTCTGCTTTAAAAGATTCTGGTTTGAGTATCTTGCTGATTGAGGCGAAAGCGACATCAGTGGCGGTAGCTAAGGGACAAGCCTATGCAGTTCATCTGCTTTCGTCGCTAATTTATCAAGGAATTGGAGTTTGGGACAAGATGCTGCCCCAAGTCGCCAAATATTGCCGGGTTCATCTTTCCGATGCCGATTATCCCAATGTAGTGGAATTTGCTACAGATGATATAGGTGCACCAGAGTTGGGTTATGTGGCGGAACATCAAGCGCTGTTGCAACCGTTGCAGGAGTTTGTCCAAGATTGTCCAAATGTAACTTATCTCTGTCCGGCTGAAGTGGTGAATACGCAGTATCGGAAGGATGTAGTAGCGATAGATATTAAAGTTGCCGAACAGTTACGGACAGTCAAGAGCAAATTACTTATAGCAGCAGATGGGGCGCGATCGCCAATTCGTCAAGCTGCTGGAATCAAAACTTTAGGCTGGAAATATTGGCAGTCTTGCATCGTGGCATTTGTCAAACCAGAAAAACCCCACAATAACACCGCTTACGAAAGATTTTGGTCTAGCGGTCCCTTTGCAATTTTACCTTTACCGGGGAACCGTTGCCGCATTGTCTGGACAGCCCCCCACGCAGAAGCCAAAGCTTTATGTGCCTTAGATGATGAGCAATTTTTAAGAGAATTAACCCGTCGGTATGGCGATCACATGGGTAAATTAGAATTACTAGGCGATCGCTTTGTATTTCAGGTACAACTTATGCAAAGCGATCGCTATGTTCTCCCTCGACTAGCATTAATTGGTGATGCAGCGCATAATTGCCATCCTGTCGGCGGACAAGGTTTAAATTTGGGTATTCGGGATGCAGCCGCTTTAGCGCAAGTAATCCAAGCAGCGCACGAGGCGGGTAAAGATATTGGCAACATTCAGATTCTCAAAGGTTATGAACGCTGGCGTCAGCTAGAAAATCTCACGATTTTAGGTTTCACCGATTTGTTAGATCGAATGTTTTCTAATAATTTCTTACCCGTCGTCGTAGTTCGTCGTCTGGGTTTATGGTTTTTGCAGCGAGTACCTATGTTAAAGGTGTTTATGCTGAAGTTGATGATTGGTTTAAAAGGGCGGACTCCAGAATTGGCAAAACGTTGAAGAAGAATTCAGGAGTCAGAAGTCAGGAGTCATATCCCAAGGTGTAGGGACACGGCATGCCGTGCCCCTACGGGTGTACCTCACGTAAACGAGAACTGCTATAAGAGGATATTTTAAAAGTATTTAGCTGTGATTTTAGGCACGTATCGATCCCCCCTAACCCACGCCAGTCACTCATGGGGGAAACCCCCAAGACCGCGCTGGCTCCCCTTAAAAAAGGGGGGAACCGAAATCAAAGTCCCCCTTTTTAAGGGGGATCTAGAACGTTTTGCTACCTAACAATAGGACTTTTCAAACAACCTCTAATACCATTTCACGTTAATAGCGATACAGATGAATCTTGTAGAGACGCGAAATTTCGCGTCTCTACACGTCTGTATTTGTACCAAGGTGTTTTGTGAAATGGTATAAGGTGTAAATCGATGCAACTAAGGTGCGAGTCGATGCAACTAAGGTGCGAGTCGATGCAACTAAGGTGCGAGTCGATGCAACTAAGGTGCGAGTCGATGCAACTAAGGAACGCAA